>Ga0172378_10000602_pt1 | contig 31809 bp, 44 predicted proteins | sample GrowelOW332metaG_FD_119755 | JGI IMG/M metagenome (GOLD analysis project Ga0172378, IMG submission 119755) | Groundwater microbial communities from an aquifer near a municipal landfill in Southern Ontario, Canada - Pumphouse #3_1 metaG | ecosystem: Environmental > Aquatic > Deep subsurface >...
AAACGATAAAGCATCGCAATACTATCTACAATAATTAAAGAAATATCTCCACTTTTCACAAATTTCAAAAGCTGATCAAAAGATTCTTCCTGTTCTTCAAAAGAAGTTGGTTTTAAAATTAAAATATTTTTTAAAATTTGTTCAGTATTCATTTCACTCTTCCCGATTAACTGAGAAACTCTTTCGGAAGAAAACCCACCTTCCGTGTCCATATATATTACTTTATTCCCCTTCTTTGCTTGCGAAACCGCAACCAACAAACAAAGATTGGTTTTTCCACTTCCACCCGGACCATAAATTGTAGTTATAATATCTTTCTCATAACCACCAAATAAAAATTTATTCAAATCATAACTTCCCGCAGATATCTTAGTTTCTTCCATTTCAAAAATACAAATCAAAAGATTATAAGGATTTCCATACAATTTAAAAACTAAAGAAATCTAAATTGATTATGGTAAAACAAGTAAACTGGACTCTAACGCTTATCATGTCCATAATCTTCGGCTCCCTGGGCGTCGACAGATTTATTATGGGACATATAGGTCTTGGAATCTTGAAACTCGTAACCTTTGGCGGATGCGGAATTTGGTGGCTAGTCGATGTTATATTGATTGCTACAAAACATCCTTTTGAAGGCATAAAATGGGTAGACTAAAAACTTCCATAAAAGAATTAGGTAAAATAATTAGTTTTAACTCTAAATATAGACCTTATACTTTTCTTTTTGTTTTATTTTCTTTATTTTTAATCCCAGTTTCATATCTAGAAAAAACACCAAAACTATCTATCTGCGCAAAAATACTCGGCGATTATTGTCCATCCATAGGAATAACTCGTGGCGTTTCATCTTTATTAAAGGGAAATATAAATTTAGCAATTAGCTACAACTGGCTATCTGTTCCAACACTAACAATAATGCTTTCTATAATCGTATATGATTTATATAAAAAATTAAAAACCGTTAGAATGATTTATAAATAAAAAATACCAAATATTCTCATGATGAGTCAAACATTTTTAATGGCTATATTTATTCTATTAATGTTGGAGATACTAGTAATTATAAGGAATATAAAAACCAAAGAATATGATATATTCTGGTGGTTCTGTGAAATGAGCCCCATACTACTAATAATAGGATTACTATGGGGGAATGTTCAGTTCATAAAGGGCGTCATAAGCGTCGGACTACTGCCCCAATTAGGAAGTTTTATAATTTTATTCATGGTAGTATTTTTTAATTATAAAAATCCAAACTTTGGCGGAATAAAAGAAAAGGGATCCTATTATATTATCGTTTCGTTCCTGCTACATATCGTTTCGGTGAACCTTGCATTTTTTATTACCCTAGATACAAAAGCGAGTGGAATTTCACTACTCTATTCTCTATTGATTCTAACATTCCTATTTATTACCAGCCTGTTATTTACCGATCACAAAAAAAATATCAACTTCATTGAAAGTCTAGACTTTGTAAGTTTTAAACCACGATTCTACAAATACCTATGGATTATCTGTGGATTTTTATTTTTAATTGTTCCCACTTATTTCCTTCAAAATTGGATATTCAGCCTATTAACCTAAATGAAACCATCTAAAAAAATAATCATAAGTGTACACGACATCTCTCCATTATTTAAAAAAGAATTAAAAATAATATTCAACCGTCTAAATAATTTAAAAATAAAGAAAGAAGCATTTGTGGTAATTAACTGGCTAGGAAAATATCCATTAGAAAAAGACAAATACCTTATTGCAAAATTAAAAAAAGAATTTACACCTGACCAAATAAACTTTCACGGATATACACATTATTCATTGGAAAAAAGTCCATTGGAAAAAATATTATTTGGAGAAAACTACGCCTATATTGGAGAATTTAAAAAATTATCTCAAAAAAAAATTCTAAACCACATCAAAACGAGTTTAACCATTTTCAAAAAAATCTTCAAAAAAAATCCACTTGTATTTATTCCATCTAGATGGGAAAATTCAAAAGCCCTTTTGAATGCCAGTAAAAAATTAGGAATACAATATTCAGAAGACCCCACTCACCTAATAAATCTAAATAATAATATAAAAAAGTTTTCATTCGCAATTTGCTTTGATTACGGAGATAATAAAATATTAAACTATTTATCTAGAATAATTTCAAAAATATTCATTTTATTTTCAAGAATTTTTAATTTACCAATAAGATTTTCAATTCATCCAAATGATGTAAAAAATGGAAATCTGGAATTTGAATTTAAACTCCTAAAGAAACTAATTAACGATGGATGGAAACCCATAAATACAAAAGAATTTTGGGAGAATGAAAAAATATGATAGACCAAACTAGCTTTTCTGCAATACTTACTCTCCTACAAGATCATGGATATGCCATAATACTATTATTAATGATAATAGATGGTCCGATTGTAGCATACGCCGCTGCTTTTGCTGCTGCACTTGGCTTTTTCAATATTTACGTCATACTAATTTTATCAGTCTTGGGCAATCTAATCCCTGACATAATACTTTATTCAATTGGTAGAAGCATGCGAACAAAAAATATTACAAAAGTTCTAAATTTTCTAGGGCTAACAAATAAAAAAATAGAGATAATTGAGGGAAAATTAAAAAGAAATTTGAAAAAAACATTAATTTTCTCAAAACTAGTCCCCCCTTTACCAGTTCCAGCAATGATGCTTTCTGGTTTTGTAAAAGTAAATTTTAAAAGATTTTTTTTAATTACTACCATATTTAATATTTTTGCATCTATAATCTTTGTCGCATCAGGATATTATTCTGGATTTGCGACAAACAACACCTTAGAATATTTCAAACTACAAGAAATTTTGTTACCACTTTTAATAATATTAGTGGTTATAATCTACTTCTTTATAAAATGGTTATACAAAAAAATGGCTAAATATTTTAATTAAAATTATTCATTCTTCAAATTTAATTTTGCCAGTTGGAAAGACTGCAAAAAGAAACCTAGTAATCCCACCGTTTTTATCATTTGAATCCACATTGAGACATAAGCCCAAACTGGAAAATTACTACTTGCTTTCTCCCCTTTGGAAGTGCATCCTACATTTTTCCAATCTACGATTTTCAAAGAAAGCTTATGGGAAATTATAATCTGATTAATATAACTCTCTAGACCATATCTCTCCAATCTGTCTAACATACCCGATTTAAGAATATTTTTATGAAACACTCTTTGTCCAGAACCAGAATCTGCTCCAATTATTCTAAACGCAGCAATATTTCCCAAAAGAGCAATGGTCACCTCCGCATCCTTATTAACAACTGGAAAAATTAATCGTGAAATATTTTCTCTGTTTAAATTAATAAGATCTGCGTCTAACAAAAAAATAATATTATTTCTAGAAGCCCTTATCCCCCTAAAAACAGAAAAAGTTTTACCTAAATTTTTATTATTCCTAATAAGTCTAATTTTTTTAAATTTTTTTAAAATATCCATTGTTTTATCCGTACTACCATCATCAACCACTATAACTTCATCTATAAACGGATGATTTATTATTGGAATTAATACCTTAGAAATTCTACTTTCTTCATTATAAGCTGGAATTATACACGTTACCATTTGATTAAAAGTTCTCTTTTTTACCATGCTCTCTCCTCTTCTGACAAACAAATATGTTTCCATGCTCCATTTAAAATACTCATAATTGCTATAATTGAAAGCGCTGGAAAATAAATTAGCACAAAAGGAATTACATAAAACACCTTATAGACATCACGAAAACTTTTTATCATAGGAATCGTATATGGAACAGAAAAAATAAAGAAATAAACTTTAGAAAAAATCCAACCTGCCAGAACAAAACCAGAATAAACACCTATCACTTTTAAGCTCAAAATACGAGTCATTGTTTCTCTTGAAAGCAAATACATATCCCATACATGATCAAAAAAAATCACCTGCTGTATTAATGAAAAAACAAAAAAAATGCTTAAAATTGCGAAAAGCAACAAAAAAATAACGTGGAACGGACGCTTTATCCAAACATTCAGGTATTTTATATAACATTGAACCGTCCCCGATAACCACCTAATTTTCTCTTTATACCACCCCCATAAACTACTTACAGAATAAACCCCAACGGGAACCATGCTATGCTCAACATGCATATTATGCTCATTTAATTTAAAAGCAAAATCCCCATCCTCTGTCAACATATTTTTAGAAAATCCACCAACTTTATCAAACGCTACTTTTTTAACCGCCAAACACCCACCCCACAAATATGGAGCAGAATAATGATTATGCGCTAATAATACTATGGACATCATGCTACACTCCATTTGCTGCATTCTTGCCAGTAATCCCCCATTTATCATGCGGTAAGAAGAATTTACTGCCACTAACTTTGGATTATATTGGAATCTAGTTAACGTAGCTCGTACTGCTTTAGTGTTTAATATAACATCCGAATCAATAATCCAAAGCAATTCATATTTAGCTAATTTGGAGACACTATTAACCGAACACGCCTTTCCTAAATTTTGAATATTATTAACGATTCTAAAATGAAGATTCTTTTTCATCTGGTTAAGGATATTAAGTGTATTATCTGTACTTTCATCATTTATAGCTATCACCTCGAAAACATGTCCCTTATATGACTCATAAATACTTCTAATTGTATCTCTTACTGTTTTTTCAGAATTATAACACGGCACAATAAACGTAATTGGAGTATACTCTTTTAGGGTTCTTTTTTTATAATAATCTATTCCTGCAAAAACGAGAATCATTAACCATAACACAAGTAACGTAATTACGGGAATCTGATTTAAACTAATCATAAAATACTTTAAATCAATCATATTTTAAAACCTATTGCTCTACCTTTTCTTTATAAATAAACACTGTACCCAAACCTTTTAAAACCCACAAAAACAATAATTAGAGTACAAGAAATGAGAAACGAAAAATTCGATTATAAGAAAAATTCTAAATCCAACAAACCTTTTGTTAAAGATTACAAGGAATTTTCAGAAAGAACATCAGCAACTAATATAAATATTTGCGATATTAGCATTGCGAATAAAGGCGAATCATTCTATATCTATGGCACAGTTGAGAAAGTGGTTCAAACTGGCGGACCAACAATATTCTTAGTATCTGACGGAACTGGAGTTATGTCCGTAAAAGCATTTGATGGGGCAGGAGTAAGAGCTTACGCTAATATTGATGTTGAAGATGCAGTTAAGGCAACCATTACAATTGAAGAATATAACGGAGAATTAGAAGGCGAAGCAAACAAACTTTTCAAATTAGAAGGCGAAGATAAAAAAGTATTCTTAGAAAAACTTACAAAAATAGAAACTGAAAGAGCTAAAGTTGAAGTAATCCCGTTCATGGTAGAAAGTCCTATTTTAGAAAAATTAAAAGACCGATTTATCAAAGCAGCTACTGCAGTTAGACTAGCTATTATTCAAAGTAGGCCAATAATCATAAGACATCATAACGATGCAGACGGTTACTCATCTGGATATGCTCTAGAAAGAGCAATTTTACCGCTAATTGAAAAACAACATAGCGCTGCACCAAAAGCAGCTTGGGAATTTTTCACGAGGGCACCATGTAATGCACCAATGTATGAAATAGACGATTCTATTAGAGACACAGCACACTCTCTTTCAAACGCAGCAAAATTCTCAAACAAAATGCCATTAATCTTAATTGTAGATACTGGTTCTGGTAAAGAAGACTTACTTGGAATCAAACAAGGTAGAGTTCATGGAGAAGATTTCATTGTCGTAGATCATCATCGATTTGAAGAAGACGTAATCTCAGCAGAAACACTAGTTAATATCAATCCATTTTTAGTTGGTGAAGACGGTTCTCAATTTTCAGCAGGAATGCTTTGTACAGAACTTGCTAGATTAATCAATTCAGATCCAACTTTAAACATTACTCAAATTCCTGCAATGGCTGGAATGGCAGACAGAATAAATAATCCAGAAGTCATGAAAGCATATATTGAACACGCGGCGAAAAAAGGATATACTGAAAAAACACTAATGGAAATCGCAAGTGTTATTGATTTTGTTTCATCTAAAGTAAGATTTATGGAAGCAAGAGAATATATCGAAGTTTTATTCGGCGAACCAATCGAAAAGCAAAATGCTTTAGTTGGACTATTAGCTCCACATATTAGCAACCTAGAAGCAAAGGGATTAGAAATTGCAAGATCTGCTGTAAAATCTGAAGTTGTAAATGGAATTACATGGCAAAAAATAATGATCGAAGAAACTTTCCCAAGAGGATTCTATCCAAAAACAGGAAGAATAACTAGTATGTTACACGATTCCGTACAAGAAACAATAGACAAAGTTGTTACAATCGGAATACTTACAGATGCGATAACAATAAGAGCATCAGATAAAGCAAACTTCTCCGTTCAAGACTTAATAGATTATATTAACAAAGAATCACCTGAGGCATTCGTAGAAGGCGGCGGACACAAAAACGCAGGTTCCATAAGATTCATCCCAATCAAAAGAGAAAAGATTTTAGCAAACTTCGAAAGCTACATCAAATCTTTAAAATAATTAACTATTAAAATATTAATTAAAATTTTTAAATTTATTCAAATTTGTGCTTATTCCTAAATAAGATTTCAGCCAATTTATTATTCCGAAATGCCTTGGTATCCCAAACTCTCCTCTTTTCCAATTTTCTTCCCACCAGCATCCACCATTTTCTTTAATAAATCTATATTTTCTTCGACATTTTGGACAAATTGGACAAATTACTTTTAGATGATATTTCGCATTATTTTCTTGACTCATAAAAATGCCAGGCATAGATAAAACATCTAAAAATAAGAACACGGGTCTATATAAAATTGATTTGATCATAACAGAATTTTATAATAAATATTATTTAAATTTAACGCACAAAACTATTAATCGTTAACAATATCTTACTTCATTCTTTTAAATTCTTCAGAATATCTTTCTAAATCTTTTTGCACAGAAGCAATTGCTTTTTGAACAATCTTAGAAGCATTCTCACCTTCTACGTGTAAAACTGGGTTCTTTGTTGGGTGTTCTCTTTTCCATACAGCAATCTTTGCGCCTTCTTTATTACAATAAACTCTCAAAAGCTCAACTACAGTAAGATTACTCATCTCAACATCGACTTCATTCTTCTCATCTTTTAGAACTTTAATTTCCATAAAAATAAGAGAAATTCCGGCTTTTTAAAGACTTCGTTTTAAAGAAAACCCAAATTAGATATCTCAACCTATTTCTTCCGTCTCTCTATCCTAGAAACATCTGTCAATAATATTCTACTTACCATTCTCCATAAAAAATAAAATAAAATCAGCAAAACAAAAACGATAGTCAACGCAACTCTAAAATTATCGTAGACTTGTACCATTTCCAAATACCCCTTTCCGGCCAAATACCCCACACTAATAAAAATCGAGACCCAAACCACACTAATTGGAACATTAAACGACAAAAATTTCCTAAACGATAGTCCCTTCTTTCCGAAATAAACAACCGTCATAGCCTCCAGACCATAAACGAACTTAGATATAGCTAAAACCAACAAATTATACTTCAAGTGTTTCGCACTTAAATTTTTCGGAGCCACTTTTGGATAATTACCCTCTCTATGAAACTTCTCATACAATTTTCCTATCGGTTTACTTCTACTCACAAAAAACCAGAAACAATCCGTAATATTTACACCAATAAACACAGCTAAAAAAACTTTCCACAAAACAACTGTTCCAGTCGGAATTAACGTAGACACAAAGAAAATATAAAAATTACCCAAAAACATCGAACCCAAAATAGAAACCAAAATAAAATAATCATTTAGAAAAGGCAATAATAACCCCAGTATGTCCATCTCCTTTTATAGCCTACAGGCTTTTTATATATTCACAAATATGGACTATGAGCTTACACTTTCAATCTTACTCGTTCCATCTTTCTTTATCCTAATAATACTATCTACAAATCCTTCTATCTTCTGCTCGTGACTAACAAGTATAACCTGTTTAGCATCTAACTGTTCAAAGATATCTCTCATTTTATCCAACTGCTGTTCCGAAAAACCGTCTGTCGGTTCATCTAAAATCAAAATATCTCTTGTTTTTAATTTTGACAACATAGAATTAATGACTTTGTTTAATGCCAAACGATAAGCCAATGCAACCGCAGTTCTCTCTCCACCAGAAAGAAAATCATAATCAATTTCATAGTCCTGATTCGTAATTATCGGAGTAAAATCCTCATCCAATCTTACCGACAAAGAATCCGAAACTAAAATAGAAAACCACTCATTAAATATCTTAGAAAAATCATTTCTCAAATTAATCATAACGTTTGCCTCTGCAAGATTCATCAACGGTAAAAAATTCCCATCCAGCCAATCCTGTAAACTTCTCAAATAATTTACCTGTCCTCTGACCCCCTCCTTCTGTGCAATATCCATCCCGAGCTCGTCTATTCTTCGTTTTAATAACTCTTCTTCTTTTCTCTTCTCTGCCAGCTTAATTTCTGTCCTTCTAGATTCTAAATCAATTTCATCATACTTAATTTTCTCACTATCAAACAGCGCCTTTGTATCAGAAAAACCACTAATCTTAGAAACCAAATCTGCTATTTCAGACTCTAAAATAACAATCTCATTTACAATCCTATCTAAAATAATAATATCGCTCTTTATTTTTGTATCGATAATCCTTTGACTTTCAAATTTAATTTTATCTCTTTCTAAAGACATTTTATCTTGTTCATATTGTTGTATCAATTCCTTCTCTCTGTTAATTTCCTTTGTTAGTTGCACCTTTTCTAATATTTTTTGTTCAACTTCTCTTTGTACATCCTCAATTTCAAACTGAGTTTTCTTAGAAATTTTATCCTTATGCTCATTTGTAACAGACTGATAACATGTTGGACAATTATCTAAAGAAACAACTTTTTCTTTCAATCTTAAAGAAACTTCCTTTTGTGAATTATAAGAATATATTTTTGAATTAACTTCCATAATTTTCTGATTCAATTCTTCAAGCGTAGTCTTATGTTCATTCAAAAATTTATTTACATTATCTAAAGATTCCTGGCTAAATACCAAATTTGGAGACATCTGAGATTTTGAAGTTAAAATTTCCTTTTCTAAACGCACTTTCAAGCTTTTTTTACCCTGAAGCTCCCCCTCTTTCTTAGACCTTTCCACGTCTAATATATTTTTCCCTTCCATTTCCTTTGTTAATTTATCTATAATCCCAAAAGACACAGTTTTTTCTACATTTATTTTATCTATCTTAATAGAATAATCTGAAACCTCTTTCACTACCTTTATCTTATCCTCTGTGGCGCTAGTTAATCTTTCTCTAATCAAATTTATTTCTCTAATCTGAGATTCTTTAATCTTAACATCTTCCTTAATTTTTTGCAAAAGAATTTGTGCGTTTTCCTTAATTCTCTTATATCTATCTACTCCAAAAATATGTCTAATTATATCTAGCCTTATCTCCGGTCTCTCATTAATAATTTCTTTCATCTCTTCCTGCGGCGTATAAACTGTAAATTTATATAATAAATCTGATTTCTTCGCAAACTCTTTTGGATATTCCAACAAAGAAATAACTTTATTTTTTAACTCGGATGTTGACAAATCATAACTCTCATTTCCAATTTTAATAAGTGCATCCTCTTGCGTAATACTCCCATTTTTACTTTTCTTTAAACTTCTCTCTACCTGGATTTTATCCTGATCAATTTCAAAATCTAAAACCACCCTCGCCTCATCTTCTCCCTGTCTCAAAAGAGACGCTCCCTTTTGTCCTGGCTGCAATCCAAATAAAGCAAACTGTAATGCCAATAAAATAGAGGTTTTTCCAACACCAATATTTCCAGACAAAAGAATAGTCCCAAGTGGAAATTCTATTTCTAAATCACTATAACTTCTTATATTTTTAATTTTTAATTTTTTTATTATCATCCTAAAATCCCCTCAATTTTTAACACTTTTTTCAATTCGTCAATTAATCTTTTTTCATATATAACTTCCTTCTCATCTTCATTCTTTTCAATTGACAAAGAATGCATCAAGGATTCAATAGCGACATTAAAATCCGCTGGATTTTTTTTCGTATAATCTTCTATAATCGTTTCTTCAATACGTTCTTTATTTTCTGTATAAATTTCCATTTCCGCTTCTTTAATTTTTATAGCAGAAATATTTCTAAGGAAAGAATATGCTTCCTTCTTTTTAACAAACTCTTCAATCTCATTAAACCTTATATCACCTGTTTTACCCTGCGTTAGCGTTCCAGTTAATTTAAGCAAAAATACCTTATCCTTTAAATTTAATCTATCGATTGCAGAAATAATTTCTTCAGTTGCAGTTAATCCACTATCCAAAACTAATTCTTGGAATACAACCTCCTTAATTGGCAACAAAACACTTTTTGCTTTAATATTCGCCCCATCAACATCAACCATACTAAAACTTCCGCATTTCAAATCCGCAAGCTCTTGAAAATTATTTGGGAAAATTGGCCCCGGATATACAAAATTAGAGCCCCTCAACGAAGTTTCAAACCTCTGGTGGATATGCCCCATCGCATAATAATTAGCTAGTGGCAAACTCTCCTTGTCGATTGAATCCATGGGGATAGTTCCAACAACATCCTTAATTGTAGAATGAAAAGCAAAAATAGACACTGGATAGACAGAATCAAAATAAACCTTTTTCAAATCTTCGATTTCTAATCCTGATTTTTTTCCAGAATAACCAAATAATGCAACTCCGTTGAATTTTGTAGGAAATAGTTTTATTCTACCATCTTCTTGAACTTCAAATTTATCAATACTCTGACAAAAACCGGCCTTTTCTAAAACATCTAAAAAAGTTTTACCAGACGCAGAAAAATCATGACTTCCGGCAATCATGAAAACAGGAATACCTGCGTCCTTTACCTTCTTAAATTCTGCAAATGTTTCTTTTAAAATTTCTATAGGCGGATAGGCCGAATCAAACAAATCTCCAGCTAACAATAAAAAATCTGGCTTTTCTTCAACTACAATCTCTATCGCCTTTTGGAAAGCTTGAAAATTCAAACTCTGAAGCTCCTCCTGTCTCCATCCACCCAAATGGCAATCTGCGAAATGTGCAAATTTCATCTAACCATCTCCTTTCCGTCTAAAATTAATGTAGATGGTTTTCCAGACAAATTTTCTCCATCAACAAGATAGTCTACTTGCTCTAATATATCATCCCTAATATCATTTAACGTAGTCGCAAATGGCTCACCCGAAAGATTAACAGAAGTTGTTACAAAAGGAACGCCAGCTTTTTGAATTTCATTCGTAAATTCATTAGCCGGTATTCTTACGCCAATTCTATCATTTACAGAAATCCATTTCAAAAAATTTACATCTTTCTTTTTTAAAAGCAGTGTATATGGGCCCGGAAGATATTTTTTTATTTCAAAATCTACTATAAAATTACTCTCTATCCATTCAAAAGAAGGCGCAATCACAGAAAATGATTTACTACTATCCCTTATTTTTATTTTTTTTATCCTATCCACTGCACTCTCATTTGTCGCATCACAACCAATCCCATAAATCGTATCAGTAGGATAAATAAACACTTTCCCGGCTAAAATTTCCTTCACTACATCAATCTCTTTGTTTTCCATATTATTGCCTAAATTTTGATGGGTTTATAAGAATTATTGGGATAGATTAATTGGTCCTATTAAATAGTCTTCTTTGATTAATAACAATAGAAACTGGTACTACAATTATAAACATCCAATGCATAAAAATTCCAAGGAACAAACAAATAATACCCACTAAAGAAGACGCTATTACCAACCAATCAATTTTCTTTTTTATCGCCACTTTACATCAACCATATCTGTTCTTTCTTTAGGATCGATATCTAATTTATCTAAATCTTCTGGTTTGAAAAAAATCCCAACATCAAACATCTTTATCCCCAAATATGCAATCATAGCAGCATTATCTACCAATAAAGGACGCTCTGGACAAAAAAACTTCGCACCCCTTTCTTCCGCCATTATTCTAACCATTTCTTGTAAACGAGAATTACATGCAACTCCCCCGCCCATTAAAATTTCTTTTTTACCCGTATGAGCCAAAGCCCTTTCTGTAGCCTCAACTAACATTGCGAAAACCGTTTCTTGCAACGAAAAAGAAATATCTTCAAGAGTTGCTTCTTTTTTATCTAACATATCTTGAATCTTAGTCAAAATTCCAGAAAAGGCCACATCCATTCCCTTTATAGAATAAGGTAGCTCAATATAATTTTTACCTCTAGATGCGCATTCTTGTATCTTAGGACCACCCGGGAAACCCATTCCAGCATGTCTTGCAAAACTATCAATAAAATTCCCAACACCCAAATCCAAAGTCTCTCCAAAAATTCTATACTTGCCCGCTTCATAAGCAATTATCTGCGTATTCGCACCAGAAGCATATAATAATACTGGATCTTTCGCGCCGGTTATTTCTCCAATTTCTAAATGAGCAATGCAGTGATTTACTGGTACAATCGGTATATTCAACTCTTTAGAAATTTTCTTCGCATATCTCATTCCCTCTAATAAACAAGGAGCCAGACCTGGAGCATTTGACAACGCGATAAACTTAATTTGCTCTTTGGAAATTTTCAACTGTTCAAGTGCTTGTGAAAATAATTTCTCTGCCACTTCTCTATGGTGTTTTGCAACCTCATTAGGGATTAATCCGCCCTTCTCCGTTGTAAAAGTATCCTTACTGTTTAATAGAATTTTTTTAGTTTCATATTCTAAAATTGCGAAACCTAAAGTATGCGCAGTACATTCAATACCTAAAACATAATCTCTTGTCATACAATACAATATAAAAATACAATATAAAAACTTAACTCAAAACATTCCTCTAAAAATAATGAGGATAAAATATAAAAATTTAAATGGACCGAAACTCCCTAAAGCTCGGTCCATTGAATATGATATAAAAATTTAAAGAAATTTAATTATTTCTTTTTCTTTTTCTTTTTACCGCCTCTAGCCATTTTAGCTTCACATACGTTTCCTTTTCCGTCAACATAGTAAAGAAATCCTGGTTTTCTAACGATAGCGTTTTTTACAATTACAGATCCCATTTAGTTACCTCCTTTTCTGATCATTATACTTTATACAGCTCCAACGGATATTTAAATGTTTGTATTACTAGCCCGTCGACAAATTTATCATTTTTCAGTAACTAATTTTATCGACGACAAAGGAATCTCCAACAAATATTTACCACTTCCCGAAATATATATTCTCCAATTTTTTACATGTTCTTCTTTTGTAATTAGGAATTTATCGTCGATCCAAATCGCTTTAAACGGTTTACAAAAAAAAGAATGTATTGTTAATCTTTTATTTTTATTAAATGAAAATAATAATGGTTTAGAATTTTTTCTAAACATCAAACCAGAAAACTTTTTCCAAATACTATCGCAAACTTCTACTTTTATTGTTTTTTTATTTTTACCCTCCAGATACGAAAATGATTTCAAAACCATCTAAACTTTTTTTCCATTTTATTCATTGTTTCTTTAATTATTAAATTGGGCCTTAGTGGCGCCAGAACTATTTTTTCTTCTACTAGTGGAATATCATCTTCTTTAACGGTTTCATTTACGGGAGTATTCAACATAGAAAAAACATTTTTCCTTTTCAAATTCTGATATTGCTCAAACACAATTCTGACGCTTCTTTCATGAACCTTATCGTGATGAATAAATCCCCCACCAAAGGTTTTCGGAATATGCATCAGCTCATGAATAATAGTTTTTGTTTGTTCCATTTTCGACAGTCTATCAAACCTTTCAGAAATAACCTCTATGAGATAAAATCCCTTGGGCCTCCCCATAGCTAGCTGCATCGCTTTACCGAGCGCATGACATCTCGCAATCGTCCCCCTAGTTGTGGACCCCTTGCTTCTCAAGAAACCAAGATGATTAAAATCTATATGTCCCCATTCCATTGTCCTAACTATATCTAACGCCTCCTCTTTTACATCTTCCGCAGAATAATATTTTATCCCCATTTTATAATATCTCAACTAATTTATTTTTATTAGTCATCCCGGATTTTATCTTTATGTTTTTCCAATGAGTTCCATAATGTTTAGACAGCATCTTAATTAATTCTATATTTGCCTCATTATTTTCTGGCTCACTCGAAAGATAAACCAATAAATTCCCTCCGCCAAAATCTTCGACATGCGGATTTGAAGACATCGTCTTAACCATTATTCTAATTATCATAAAAGCACTCAATCACTCAGCTTAAAAAATCTATCTACACATCTTCATCGCATATATTAAAACCGTGATCTGCAAACGTTCTATGTTTCCAATTGTGCTTATTTTCAACAAAATTATTTATAACTCTTTTTTTCGCACTACTCACACTACTTCTAACATACACGACTTTCTTACATAAAAATACCCTTCTGAAAAAACCATTAATATCATTAAAAATATTTCTGAAAAAACCCCACACACCATAGGCATGTCTTGTAAACTTAAACCACCTAATTCCCATAAAAAAATAAAGTCTAAAAGTTATTTAAAACTATCTCGTCACGATTTCTATCCCATCTCTATGTTTCAACGGATGATCTTTCCCAACTGCTTGTTTCGTTCTAGCATCAATTGCTTTAATAAAATTATTTCCTAAATCCGTATGTAACTTAAACGCAAAATCTAGCGCCGTAGTTCCCTGGGGAACTAAAAAACAATCTGGTAAAATATTCCCCTTAGAATCTGCCAACTTACTTGCACCCGCTGGAAAAACAGCAATATAATTTAATAACTTAAAAACTGCTTGATCCAAAAGTTCTTGTACTCCGGTTCCAAATTCATATTTATCTAAAATATTTTCCTTAATTGATTTCAATGCTAATTTTTGTTTATCATTCAACTTATCATCATGCATCATAAAATCTTTTTGACCCGGAACATAATCTATCATTCCAGCCTTAGCTGCCTGTCTTAATGAAAGCTCAAAATCCGCAGAACATGGAACAATCAATAACGATGGAAATTCTGCTTTTATTTTATTATACCATTCCATTCCACTTGCTTTATCTATTTTATTCGCCGCAATTATCATCGGCTTTGTCATGTGTCTCATCTCGTGTGCAAATCTTCTCAAATCAGATCCAGACCACAAATTCGCTTTCGCCGCATCAAGATTTAGTTTTCTCACAACTTCCTTCACATCATCCTCCACCACATTTAAACCAGAAAATTGTTTTGCAACCGCCTTTGCCAAATCTGTTTTTTCAATTGCCATTTTCCTAACAAGCGGTCCCCACACTTTATTTAAAATTCCTAAATACCATAAATCTAATTCATTCTCCAACATCGCAATATCTTTTATCGGATTCCCCTTATCCGCATCGCATTCTTTACCTTCCGCATCTGTCGTAGCAGAAACATCTACAATATGTATAAAAGCATCTGCCCTAGATAAATCCGTTAAAAATTGATTCCCCAATCCCTTACCCTCCGATGCTCCCTCAATCAATCCAGCTACGTCCATTAACTCTACTGGAACAAATCTAGTCTCACCGTTACAAGAACCAGTTCTCGGATTACATCTCGTGTGAAATTCTTTACATATACAAGGAACCCTAACATAACCAACTCCAGTATTTGGTTTTATAGTCGCAAACGGATATGATGCAATCAAAACATCCATAAGCGTTGCTGCCTTAAAAAAAGTTGATTTTCCGCAAGACGGCTTTCCTACTAAACCTATTAACATAAACAAACTACAAAAAGGGGATTTTTAAGGATTTGTGATTTAATAAAACTCTAAATCGTTTCATAAAGATTTATTAATTAACACCGATATTAACTCTTATGGAAATAAATTTTAAAAGATATTTTCTTTATTTATGTAGATGGCAACTAAGTACCCCTATTCTTGCCGTTGCTCTGATTTTATTATCCACGATGAATAAATGGGTCGCAACCATCATTGCTAATTTAATAGGAGGACTACTTTTCTTTTGGGTAGATAAATTCATCTTTAGATCTAAAATACTAAATAACCAATGGGAAGTTAAAGAAAACATTGCTTGCGTAGACTGCAAGAAAATCGCTAGAGGATATCGTCTAATAAAAACTCCGAACTATGACCGAACCAAGAGTAAAAAAATAGAATTTAGGTGTGAAGATTGTTCTAAGAAAAAGACCAAACTATTAAGAGATCGTGGGATAAAAATCTAATACTATCTAAATAAAATTAGCCCGAATCAGAATTGAGACTTACTCATAAATCATCCCTATGGGAAACTGACGAGTCGGTTTAAATGAGCCCAGTCAGATTTGAACTGACGACCCCCGCCTTTCTTAGCGAATTGCTTGAAATTACATTCCTAACGGAACGCACTCTTATAAGAGCGGTGCTCTACCAGGCTAAGCTATGGGCTCACTTAAAATTATTGAATAAAAAAGATATAAAAAGCTTGTTATTCTGCAATTTTCATGAATTTTATAAAAGTAATAATAATTATTCTATTTGTTTTACTATATTGGAAATTTATATATTACAAATATCACAGAAAACCCATAACCCCCATTTCGTTTTTTATATTTTTTAGCACTTTTGGTGTTTTCGGAATCTATCTATTATTAAAAAATCTAATATTTGTTTCCGATATAATCCCCATCTACACAGTCTTATCTGTGTGGACTCTTGTTTCCTGGATTTTGGTCATTATCGCGAAAAATAAACACAGACTAAACGATAACATAGATATAACATTAACATGGTGTACGAAAAAAATCCCATTTATACCATATTACTTTTGGATGATAATCACATTTCCAGCATTTTTTCTCATGATGTTGTCTTCCAGATTCATACTTGGCCCAGAACACATATTTTTATGGGGCTTAATTTTTCTAGCATGGGTAAAAAGCGACTATATTCTTATTAAAAAAAGCATATTAAAATAACCAAATTTATTCAAATAATCTTTAAAGATTATCAATTACTTAGCTTTATATATATCTAAATATAAATTCTTTTATGGCTAAAAAACAAACCAAACAAACCGCTAAAAAAAACGATGATCGAAAGACATTCGCTTTTATAGCTACATTTTTTGGTATTGTCGGATTTATAATTACCATTGCAACAAAAAGAAAAGACAAATATGTGATGTTTTATGCAAAGCAATCACTTACTATTTTTATCTTTGCAATTATCGGCGCAATTATATCTTCCATTATAGGAATAATACCTATCTTTGGATGGATTGTTTCTGAAGCAATAAGATTACTTATCTTAATTTTATGGGTATTCAGTTGGGCTAACGCATTAAGCGACAAAGAAAAAGAAACTCCAGTGATTGGACAATACGCAAAGAACTTTAACTTTTAAGTTAAAAAAATTATTTATATTTTATTTTAAATCTTCAAACATATTTTTTATTGTTTCCTCTAAACTACTACCCATTCCCCACATCCCAAACATCTCCTTAAATTCTGGAGAAAGATCATTAGCAGCTTTAAAAAATTCATTATATCTATTATATACGGCTGTCTCTTCTTCGGACGAAATATTATCAAAAATTCTTTTACCCTCTAGAGAAAGAGCCATGTAGGCATCGTTGACAGCTATAAATTCCGGAGCATATTCTTTTTCTTTCCCTGGATTTAAATCTGGATGCCACTTTAAGGCTAAAGAACGATAGGCCTTCTTTATCTCTATCTCCGATGCATCACGAGAAATACCAAGTCTTTTATAAAAATCACTAATTTCAGATGGCTTCATTTCTTACACAAAATTAAAGCCCATGTTTTTTCTTTGTTAATAAAAAAAGTATAATTTGCAAAATAAAGTTTTACTATCCCCTCAAGCTTCTTTTTATCAAACTTGTGAGAATATGCTACAATAATTTGATCTCCTTTGTTAAAACGAATCTCCTTATCTTGAAAAATGATAATCTTTTCTTTATTAATCTTAAAATAAGATTCAACCCTTGAATGTCTATATCTTGCTCCAAATTCAATATCCTCCCTATCAAAGCCCAACTCTGTTAAAACGTATCCAAGAAAATGATCTGAATATTTAGAGGCATATGCTCTCTCTATTTCAACTGGATCAATATTCTCAGAAAGAGCAACCCCGATTAAAAGACTATCTCCAAATTCCATAGAATTTTGTAATGCATACAAAACATCATGTGGATCAAAATTCCCAAGAGTACTTCCTAAAAACATCATAAATAATTCCTTGCCCCCTCTCCTTAGAAGCTTTGTAACATTTTCCATGTTCTCGAAATCAGAAACATTCCATTGAAAATCTATTATTTCATCTACACTATTTTCCTTGGAAATCTTTTCTATCGCCCTTTCTACCATATATGCGCTTATATCTACTGGACAATATTTTATTTTATTATGACTCTCTTTAAGAATCTGTATAGGAACTATTGCCTTTTTACCATCTCCACAACCAATATCTACAATAGTAACTTCATTACCAAAAACAATACTGTTCTTAATTTTTGGAATTGCTTCTTCTAATAATTCTATTTCTGGATCAATCATATCTTTCTTGTATTTATCAGATTTTTCTACATCCAAATATGCCTGTGCCTGATCAGAAGTCAAATACCACAACTTAGAATCAGCAATATTCCATACTCTAGTATTACCCTCCAAAGAATAACCACGTTTAACAAGTTCCTTAAAAATTAGATCATTGACCACAGTCTTAGTTTCAACGTTATTTTTGGACTCTGCCATATTTTTTTAGAGAAATCTTCCTTTTTATTCCTTTGTATAATTCCATAATAACAAAAATTCGGAAAAAACAACATAGATACACTGAACAACTTATTTCACGTTGCAAAGTTTTAAAAACGAATTTTAGCTGAATAAATTGAAGCTCCTATAGTCTAGAGGCCAAGGACATCACCCTTTCACGGTGGAAACCCGGGTTCGAATCCCGGTGGGAGCGTAAGGTTATCGAACAGGGTTTTGTAATACAACTCTTATAAAAAGAGTTTTCATTGCAAAAACATGAAAATAGACCCATATAAGCACAAAGAGTCGTTCGAAAACTGGATTTCTTCTATTAGTGGCAAAAGCCAAGTCTGCGGACTAAACGAGATTAATTCTACATTGCTAATTAGATTCATTAGCGATTTTAGAATTGGAATAAATGTTTCTAGCAAGAGTAAAAAAGGCGAAAGAAGTTTTACTAGACTTAATCATTTAAAACAAAAATTATCTTTTATTATTGGTAAACTAGAAGAAAGGGGAGTATGCGATGTAAGAAAAGTGACTCCCCTGGATTTACATAGCCTATTTAGCGATATGCGCTCTGGAGCCGTTCAAACGCGTTTTGGAACTCCCTATAAATCCACTGGAGATTATGTTAAGATGTTCAAGACATTTTGGCACTGGTATCAAAAAACCCAAAGAGCTCAAAACAACACGGTACAAGATATTACTGAGGATTTAGACACTCGTGGAGAAAAACCAAAATTTGTTTCTTCAATTTCTACTATCCAACCAAACATATACGAATTAAAGTACGGAACTTTATAAATTTGTCTAAAATAATTTTCTAAAAAACGCTGCAAAATATTATTTCTGTCACCCCCCCTAAACTCCATCTCGACAGACCTAGACCAAAACATTTAAATATTGTCTATCCTATAGTATTATTGTTTAAACAATAGTTAAAATGGTAAAGAAAATAATAAAACAAGAAAAGTTAAGCGAATCAGAGTTAGAAATACTTAAAAGTTTTTTCCCTAAAGCAAAAGAGCTAACCCTAAAAGAAATTATGCAGAAGTCTAAATATTCTTACGAACCAATTAATAGACTTGTTCACAAATTGGCAAAAAGGAAGATAATTACAGAAAAGAAGTTCGGAAGAACATTGGTTTATGATTTAGACACCAAAAAGACAGAATCAAAAGTTGCTTTTTATATTTATGAAACAGAAAGAACAAGCAAATTCTCAAAAGAGTATTCTTCAGTCTATTTGGGAATTTCAGAGATTCCAGAAGAAGATACGGATTTAATTATTGTATTTGGAAGCTATGCAAAGGGAATAGCAAAAAAAGACAGCGATGTAGATTTGCTAGTAGTTTCCTCAAGCAAAGAAAAAGCGGAAGTAGATATTACTTCAATCAGAAGGAGATACGGATTTGAAATACACCCTATAATAATTCCAAAAACAGAATTTGTAAAAATAAAAAATGAGAACAAAGAACTTTGGAATTCCCTGACAGAGAATGGAATAATATTTAAAGGGTATGAATTATTTTATCATTATGCCTATACAAATTAAACAAAAAGAAGAGAGATTGCCTTCTGGGTTAGCTAAAGACAAGGACGTAAAGTCACTTACTCAGAAATATTTAGAGAGGGCAACAAAGAATCTTGAACTTATGAATATAATTTCTGAATTGAGCAAAAACAAAGAAGCTCAAAAATCTTTAGGTCTCTCTGAAAATTATTCTAATGACGAATGGGTCCTCATAACTTCTTATTATTCAATGTATACTGCTGCCTTGGCGTTGCTTGCAAAAATAGGCTACAAAAGTGATGTGCATACTTCTACAATTTGGGCTATTGAAAAGTTCTTTATTGAAAAAAAGATTATTGAGCCAGAGTACCTCGCCTTACTTAATCATGCAAAAGAGCAAATAAGCAAAAACGATTTAGACTCCTTATCTCAAGGCAAGAGAGACAGAGAAACGGCACAGTACAATGTTACTAAGGGCGTTACCCATTCTATCGCAGAAGCGAGTATGAAAAATGCTCATGCCTTTGTAGACAAGGCAAGAAGCATCATAATAGGTTAATTATTCTGTCACCCTCCCGTCGTCAAAAAATATCCACAATATTTATAAAGTCCAACAGCAACGACAAATTGATGATAACCCAACTAAGCGAGCATTACATTATGAAACACACCCTTGAAAACGACAAACCTCCAGCCTACACGGTGGGAGCGCTTTTGACTTTTATATAATATAATTTGTAATTAAAGTGCTTCTTGGCCCAATTGCCTCCATTGATATAAGTATATATACAGAGGCGCCAAAATGGGCTATTTTTGAGTCTCTTATATACGCTGATATGCACAAAACAACCACTAAAAAGTGGATGGATACTTTACTGATTAATTTAATAAATATTTTATTTTATCTACCGACTAAGGACGAAATACGGCCCAACATTTTATAAAGAAAAAAGCCCATATTTTAACATGAAAAACGCAATAAAATTCACACTATCTGTATTATTCTTATTATTCACAGTTCAATTTATATCTGCACATAGTTATCGCGAGCAATACGACACAAACGATAGGGTAATTTTTATTAAATATTCTAACAATCAATATGATGAATATCAAGAAAATGAATACAGATATCCAACATACGACTATAAAAACGGATACACCTATAGAATAACAGACGATTACAGAGAAACAAAACAAGTTAAAGATAGATACTATAATTACGATAACCAACCAAGTTATTCATATAAACTAGTTAGATTTCAAGACACACCAAGTTATTACTACGAATATAGTGATTATATGAGAGAATATCAAAAGCACGAATGTTATAATTACCCACCCTCCAACAAATTGATTTACGTCAAATGTCCTTAATCCAAAGACATAAAAATACAACAATTCTAATCTAACTATGATAAATTCGCAGAGTTATCGGCACAACTAAGAAAATCACTAGTTTTAACTCTAATTTCGCTTCTAACAAACTTTTTATACCCTCAAACTTAGAATTAAATATCAATGGCGGATGTAGTATAACGGTTAGTATTTGTGACTGTGGCTCGCAAGACGAGGGTTCAACTCCCTCCTTCCGCCCTTATATAAATTTAAATAATGTTAATTCTAATATAATCACAAGGGGAATAAAATGACATCTGAAAAAGTAAAAGGCTTCGAAGATTTTCTAGGCGAAGATGCTAAGAAAAGAGAAAAAATGATCGATATAATTAGAAATCAATTTAATTTATTTGGCTTCGAACCAGCAGAAACTCCCATAATAGAAAACGAAGATTTTGTTAGGGGAAAAAATCAAAACGACGAAGCAGTCAGAGATATATTCTCACTAGAAGACAGAGGAAAAAGAAAATTAGCTCTCAGATTTGAATTTACATTCCAATTAAAAAGAATAGCAAAAAATCAAAAACTCCCATATAAACGATACGAAATAGGTTATGTTTTCAGGGACGAACCAATACGAAAAGGAAGATTAAGACAATTTATTCAATGTGATGCCGACGTTATCGGAAGCTCGTTAAAAGAAGAAGCAGAATGTTTGGCTATGGCAAAAAATATCTACAATGAATTAGAAATCCCTGCAAAAATTTATATCAACAATAGAAAACTAATAAACGAAATACTAGAAGTGGAAAAAATACCAGAAAAAAACAGAGACCAAATTATCAGAGAGCTGGATAAATTAGATAAACTTCCTAAAGAAGAAGTGGCTAAAAATCTTAAAGAATTTAATGCAGAAAAATTATTGGATATTTTTACAGATCAAGAAAAAAGTTTTGAAAAATATAAATTTTATGATGAAATAAAAAAACTAAAAACTCTATGCACTATCTACGGAGTTCAAGTAGAATTCAGACCATTTTTAGCTAGAGGATTAGCCTATTATAACGGAACGGTTTTTGAAATTTGGTCGGAGGAATTAAACGTTGCTCTAACTGCTGGCGGAAGTTATTTAGTAGACGGAATACAATCAACCGGAATTTCTTTCGGACTAGAACCATTATTTTTAATATCGAAAGTAAAATCAGAAAATAAAACAATTCTTATTTTATCAATGAATCAAGATGCAAAATCAATCGAATTAGCTCAAAAACTACGAAATAAAAATAATCAAATATTATTACTCGTAGACAAATCTCCCAGCAAAGCTTTAGATTACGCCAATACAAAAAATGTAGAAAGAGTATTAATAATTGGAGAAAATGAAGTCAAAAATAAAAAATACACTCTAAAAAATATGAAAACGGGAAAAGAAGAAAAATTATCAGAAAAAGAAATTTTAGAAAAATTATAAATCTTCTTCTAATTCCTTATCAACTTCTTTAACCTTCTTCTCAACCTGAACTTTTTTCATTTCCTCTTCAAAATCTTCTAACTCCGCAATTTCTTCCTCAGTAGCTTCTTCTACAACTCCATCATAAAGTTCTAATTCTTTATTTATCTCCTCAATTTCTTCCTGCAGTAATTCAAAATGAATAAAAACTTCTTCAAAATGCTTTGGCTGTCTAAGAAAAACCTTTTGATCATTTGACAAATGTAAAATAGGAAGAAATGAAGATAATTTTTCTTCTCTCGATGGAGCAACATGTGAAAAAGTCACCCCTTCTCCTTTTTTCCCAGACATTAACCCATGAATCTTATCAAACACAATTGAAATTCTATCTTTCAATGGAACACGATCTGCACTCGGTAAAACAACAAGTGCCGCCCTTTCTGCCTGTTTAACCTTTATATCCTTCCTAATCCTTCTATTTTCGGTCTCAACGGCCTTGTGTAAAGCAGACATAAGCTCCGTAAGAGTAACTCTCTTGAATCTCGCCATCGGAGTTTTTGGAACCAAAATTGGAATTTCGTCATCATCCAATTCTATCCTTTCCATTACATATTTCTTATCATCTTGCTTCCCATAAATCGCTTCATCTAATTCTTGCAAATATCTATTAGATAATCTCTCTGCCTTCAATCTCAACAAATAAGAACAAGCATACAAAACCTTAGACGAAATAAAAAAATCAGCATCTTCCATTTCCTGAATAACCTTAACATATCTATCTGCCAAAACACCCAAATCTATATCCCATGGATCTAATTGTTCAGTATTAATTAAATCAAGAATAATCGACTGCCAACTAACCTCATCGCCAGTAATCATATTATAAAACTGACCCTCTCCAACTTTCTCTTTTTTATCAACCACCTCATTAGTCATATAAGAAAGACTATCTCGTAATTAATAAGTATTTGGGTACAAAATACGTTGCCGTATAATACACCTATTTGTCACTACTAAATTACAACACAATCGAAAGATTTAAATACTATATATTTCTAATATATTTATCACCTCTTTTTTCCCAGAAGGGGCGAGTAGGGCATCTATTTTAGCCGCTCTATAAGCCCTTTCCAGGGTTAATAAAAAACCGAGGAAAGATGATAAAAAAAGAGAGTCCTAGAACAATTCTCATTCAATAAAATGGAAAACGAAAATCAACCAGAAAATTATGAAAAGCCGAGATTAGCTGAAAAGAACGCATTAGACCTAGCTCATGATGTTGTATTTGTAGAAGATTACTTTAATAAGCTTCAACAAGCTGAAGAAATTATACATAAATTGGGTAACCCGCTAGCCTTCTCAAGAACGGTCAAAAGAGCCCTAGATGAATTATATCTAATTGGAGCAAATGCAAATTCTTGTAGACAAATATTAGAAGAGCGCCCAGAATTAAGCGAATTCGGATACACTACAGAAAAGCTGGCTCATTCTTATCTAGCGGTAACGCAATCTCTTTTCACTGGTCTAACCAAAAGAAGAGTATTAAGAGAAAGAGTTAACGAACGAATTAACAATCCACGTGGACTTCCGCTTGGATTAAGCCTTCTTATGATGGATGCATATAAACCAAAACAATAATCACATTCAATAAAATAGAAAATATTTTTCGAGGAATAAACTAATTATATTTATAATTTGCACCTCGTTTTTATATTCAATAAAATTAAAAATTTTCGCGAAATAAAACTAATCTTCTAAACTTTGTACTCGCGTTTTTTTATATTTTAACAATTTCTCTAAGACGCTCACCTACTATCTTCAGATCACTCTCATCTTTAATAGGAAAATCTACAAGAAATCTTCCTCCAGACAAATAATCAATATATGCACGACCAACCCCTGGCTTATTAATAATATCCCTAGACAACTCCCTCGCTTGATCTTCCAAGTCATGAACCACTAAATTATTTCTTGAATATACCACAACTGCACTGCCATTTCCTCTAGCAAACAGCTCTAAACGATGAACTCCTTCAAACTCTACCCATCTAATATTGGTTCTAAGTCCTTCGATTGGTGTTTCTGATCCAAAAACTTCATCAGTTAATGTTCCTAAGCATGAAGAGTAGTTTAATACCATAAAAACACATAACAATATCCCTATTTAAATAAAATTATACTCCACTAACTAATAGTTTTCAGCTAGAATCTCATAATATGCCTGAGGATGTTTGCATGCAGGGCAAATTAATGGGGCTTCCATTCCTTCATGAATATAACCACAATTTCTACATTTCCATCTTACGACTTCACCCCTCTTGAAAACTTTTCCGTTCTTTAAATTTTCTAATAGCGCAAAATATCTAGATTCATGATGCTCTTCAACCTCTGATATCTCCTTAAATGCTTTAGCAATTAAATCAAATCCTTCCTCGCTTGCTATCTTTTCAAACTCTGGATAAAGAACACTCCATTCTTCCTTTTCTCCATCAGCAGCAGCCTGTAAATTTTCAGCCGTAGTTCCAATTTTTCCAGCAGGATATATCGCAGTTATTTCAACTGGCCCACCCTCTAAAAATTTAAAGAAAATTTCTGCATGTTCTTTTTCGTTTCCTGCGGTCTCGGAAAAAATATCAGAAATTTGTTCTAACCCTTCTTTCTTAGCAACTGATGCAAAATAAGTATATCTATTTCTTGCCTGACTCTCTCCAGCGAATGCCTTCAGTAAATTCTTCTCAGTTTGTGTTCCCTTTATAGATTTCATTTGCTCCTCCAAAGTCCATGCACGTTACAGAATGCTCTCGCTATTTTAACATCAAAATCAAATTCAACAACTGGTTCATCACCTGGTTCTAAAAATATTCTTTCTGCCTCGCCATCTTCAGTCTCTGCCTCTATCCACATAATATAATGTTTTTCTTCCATTGGATGATCCACACTACCAACTCTAACAACATTGCCATCAATTATTGGAACATGTTTTTCTTTAGAAACACTATCGTCCATATTTTCCGCTTGTAAAACCATCGGCTTCCCGCAACAAACTAATTGTCCACCACCAGAATAACTAACCTCGACGACATTGCCACAAACAGAACACTTATACGTTTCTCCTTTTTCTACCATAATAAAAACTAACAAAAGAAGTTTTTAAGTCTTTGGAAACGTTGTAAACAAACCACTACATTCACCCCACAAATATTTTTAAAGAGAAAATATATCAAATACACATGGTAAAAGAAGACGAATCAGTAAAAGCTATCGTGGAATACCTAGAAAAAAATCTTTCTAAGGGATATAAATTAGAACAACTCAGATGGGCACTTGTAAACCAAAAACACTCTAAAATAGAAGTTGAAAAAGCTATAAAAATTATAGAAGCGAGAAGGCCAAAACCAAAAGAAGAAGCGCCGAAACAAGTAGAAGTTATAACAGAAGAACCAGTAGTTATCGAAAAAAAAGGATTTTGGAAAAAAATTTTTGGAAAAAATTAATCTTTTTTAGTCAAAACAATTTTATCTAAATTATTAACAATTCTATCCATAATTTTAGCATCACTTAATTTAGGCTCTTTCTCGCTAATTTTTAATGCATAATTTACACCCGCAATAATTTCTTTTTTTCTTATATCGGATTTAACATTCTCTACATAAGAAACAATATGCCCCATAATCTCTTCGCTAGAGCAACCCTTATTTTCTTTTCTAAATCTAAATGCCTCATTCACTCCAGAAACAATTGTAACCCCTCTTTTTGATTCATCCATAATTAAAACAAAATTAATCTATTTATAAAGATTTATGAGAAAATTGGCAAAGCCCAGAACGAGAGTCGAACTCGTGACCTCGGCATTTTTGGACAGAAACAAAGATGCTTTGACTATTGTCCTTCTTTGATTTCCAGGGAAACTTTCTTCTGCGAAGAAAGTAAGCCTTACCAATGCCGTGCTCTACCAACTAAGCTACCTGGGCGTGAATATTCACAATTAGCAAGTTTTATAAATTCTTTTACGACACCATAAACATGGAAAAAGACGAAAAGGCGCCCAAGAAAAGCATAAAAGAAGAGTTCGTAGAACTCAAAGAAAAACACAGACTTCCAGAATATATTATATTAGAAGAAGACTTCGAGATAGATAGACTCGAAGAAAAAGAAGGAGACTTGCAAGTTAAGGATATAAGAAAATTAATAGCCGAAAAAACATCCGCATATCTAAGATTTTTTGAAACATTAATTAATCCGGCATCTTCACCCTCCTTTGTATTTTCATTCCTTAAAAACCAAACCGCATCAGAAATTAAAGAAATTAAAGATTGTTACAAGGAACTCTCAAGAATGCAAATTCAAACAATCAAATTGGACACAATTTTTAACGAGCAAGAAGAAGTAAAATTCATAAATGAAACAGCAGAAAACTGGCAACACCTTAAAAAAAGAATATTCAAATTAGTAGAAAATTTAGAACAAAAATTTGAAAAAAATTCAATAGAAAAAGAAACATCTTATTTTGGTTAAATTAATTTCTCAATATTCATTTCTAAAGCCACAACTGGCATACCTATTCCCCAATTCTTCAAAACAGTTGGAGAAACTTCGCCAATAACACCAACTTCTATGCTATCAACCATTATTTTACCAGTTCTCCCCGGAATAAATAAATCATTAACACCCTCAACTAACGAATACTTTTTATTCATCATTTTAAACAAATAATCTAAAATTTGTTTTATTTCTGTAAAATTAATTTTATCATCTGATAGGCTTATTACCAGATGGCTCAATTCAGATACTCCAGAATCAGAAATACCTGTCTTATCTAACCTAAAAACATCTCCAGTCTCAAATATCTTCTGTGGATAAGACGAATCAGAATTCTCCGATAATATCTTCATACTATTGGTAAATAAATCCGGTCTTAAAACATTATACTCTGTTTTAGATTCTTCGACTTCTATAAACCCTTTAAAATTAGAATCATTTTTCAAAACTTCATCTTTCGTATTCAAATGATAAGAAGAACACTCCAGTAATCCCAACCCAGTTAATATTTCAGATATCTTTCGCTTAGTCTTGCTAGTAGAATCTTCCTCTGCAATCGTAGAAATCTGCGGCATCTCTGGAACAAAATTCTCAAATCCATAGCCAATAGATATATCTCCGACTAAATCAATCCAATGTAAAATATCAGTTCTAAATGGAGGCACAGATGCTACGCCATTTTCATACTCAATCTGCATCTTCTCTAAGTATTTCTTAACTTCTTTCTCATTCAATTTCAATCCTAAAGTTCTATTTACATCATCTAATTTTAATTTGACTTTCTCATAACTTAAATCTGGAGATAAATAGGATTCTTTATCTTCTATCTTCATCTGATATATATCTCCACCCATATCTGCGAAAACTGCAACCAAAATATTCAAAACTTTTTTCAAATATGGTAGATTAAAACCAGAACACTCAATAAATACTCCGCTTGTTTCTTCTGTAATCCTACCAGTATCATTCGAATTAATTATAGGTGGCATAGACATAATCTTTTTATTTGCGTCCATAAAAATTGGAAACTTATCTTGTCCGTCTAATAAATGTGCATACTCTCTTCCCGTAGGATGTTGTGATAAAATTTGTAAACCATTTATTTCTCTAGGAAATTCTAATGGTTGAAATTTAATTTCCTCTGGCTTTTTGGCCATAAAAGTTATCGGTAGTTTAATCTTATCAAGCGGATAAATTCCTATCGCAAGCTTCTTTCTCTTCCTAGCAAAAGTAGTATGTATCTTTTCTTGTATCTCAACCAATTCTTTAATCTTTGAATCGTCCAATTTTAAATTCTTAACAATCGCGCAAGCCGTAAATGGCCTAACAGATTTTACAGATTTATCGATAACAACTTTGTAATCTTTTTCTGGTTTGTTTATCTTAATCGGTTTTAATTTTTGATCTTTCAAATACGGCAACATCGCTCTAACAAATCCATGCAACGAAAGCAAATCTGGTCTATTCGGCGTAACATCAATTTGTAATTCATCTTCTGTCAAAGATTCAACTGGGGTTCCAAACATAGCAATTTTATTTTCAACTTCATCAGTAATTTTACCAATTCTTTTTTCAACTTCTTTTCTATTCATTGATACAACTGTCATTATTCATACCTCCGCGATCTCATCATTTCAACTTGATTCTCAACAGACTGAGAAATATCTAAATTTAACCTTTTCGCAAGCAAACTTGAGAACACGACAATCTCTGCAAACTTCTTACTTGACTGAAATCTATCTTTTTTCTTAATCGCAATTGAAAATTCTTTCATTGATTTTGATATTTTCTTTTTATTTAATTCCAACATCTGCTCATTTGTTTTTTTGTAAAAACTACTTACTCTTTTGTTTTCCCAATCCGCGAAATCATTTAATTCATCAAAATCCATTTTGCGAAACCTCCACATAATCATTAAAAAGAGGTTCGCAAGGTTGCGACCTTTTAGAGCAACCGATATCGGACTTTTTCGGTTGAACTATGAGTTCGAAACTACTCGAAAAAAGTCCTTTCCTCATATTATATAAAAACTTTGTCATTCCCATTATTTTTCCCAGAATTTCATTTCTCTTAATTTAGTTATGTTATTTTTATACATCTCTCTTAAGTCTTTAATATCATATAAATCCATGATAATTCTATCGAATCCTGGACCCCAAGCTAAAACTGGAACATGTCTCCCAAAAATAGGAATAGTAACCTCTGGCCTAAACATTCCAGCACCACCAATTTCTAGCCATTCTCCACGTTCTTTGTTCCAATAATCAATTTCTAAACTTGGTTCTGTATACGGAAAATAACTTGGTCTCATTCTAATTTTATCATACCCCATTTTTTTGAAAAATTCAACCAAATAACCCAATAACTGTCTAAGATTTGCATTCTCGTCAACAACAATCCCTTCTGTTTGATTAAACTCAAATCCATGTTTCCAATCAACCGTTTCATTTCTAAAACACTTCCCAAGTGCAAAATACTTTGCGGGGAATTCTTTATTTTCCGCAATTTTTTTCAAAGTTTTAGATGAAATTCCGGTTGTATGCGTTCTCAATAAAATTCTTTTAGAAATTTCTTCATCATACTTATATTCCCACCCCCTACTTCCATCAACTCCGCCTTCATGCGCCTTTCTTACATTATCTACTAATTTTTTATCTGGCAAATTTCCCTTTACGCCTTTAATAAAAAAAGTATCTTGCATCTCTCTAACTGGATGATCTTGCGCGGTGAATAAAGCATCAAAATTCCAAAAACTATTTACAGCCATCCCGCCAGTCATTTCTTTAAATCCCATATCTAGCCAAACTCTTTTAGCATAATCGGTAGCTTGATTTACAAAATGTCTTTTGCCACCAAAAATTCTTGGAACAGGCGAAACAATATCATACCTTCTAAACTTCTTCCCCTTAAAATCTCCAGAAACCAGCATCTGGTGAGTTAATTGCTCTATATAATCCTCATCTAATTTCTCCTTAGAAATTTTCTTCCCAAGTTCACTCAAACTAACAAAAACTTTTTTTTCATTTTTAATTTCTATAATTTCTCTTCTACTCTTCAAAGATTCTAACGCAAATTTATCTTCCGCTTCTAGTGAGTCAAAATCAACAGGAAGTTTTTTTAAGAATTTTTCTTCAAGCCATTCGGATTTTATCTCTTTCTCGGAAGCATTCAAAACAACCTTTTGCTCTTTTATTTCAATTAAAGCCTTTCTCTTCAAAACACCAATCGAAACCTTCGCCTCATTCTCATCAATTCCAGAAACTTTCGCAATCTCCTTAAAAGAAACTGGTCCTTTTGTCAGAGCAATCAAAACTCTTCTCTCTGGAAGCCCGCTATTAGAATATTCTTCACCATTTTTTGCTAAAAAGACTACCTTCTTTTCTTCAATTTCCACTTCCACTAAACCCTTATTTTTCAAAAATTCAATCGCCCTTAAAGAAGTAACATTATCCGTATCCGCTTTTCTAGAAATTTCATTCAATTCAGTTTTGCCAGAAATATTTGGAAGTACCTTTCTTTCGATCGGAGACAAAGATTCTACTATGTTTTCTTTCATATTATATCCTACCTAAAAGCTTATTTAAATTTAACTTAGTTTAATCGCACCAACTGGACAAGAGCTCTCTGCTTCTTTCACACACGAATCATCATCTACTTTTGCTTTTTTTACTACGGATTTCCCATTCTTCATTTCAAAAACATCAGGACAAATAGAAGCACAAGCACCACATCCAATACAAGTTTTTTTATCAACACTTACTTTAACCATTTTAACCTCCAAAAAAATATAACTTTCTAACTTTATAAATTATTCTTAACTAAGAAGTGCATTCAATTCTTTCTGTATTAACTCAACGATTTGTTCTCTTTTCTTTCCATCCACATCAATTACTAGACCAGTATCTAACTCAGAAACTAAATCGTAAACTTCTTGAACCGCTTTTTTACCATATGGTTTGTTTCTTTTTCTATCCCTAGCCATACACGTTTCGAGCTTAGCCTTTAATGTAACAACTAAAAAATTTCTGCCCAATCTTTGTCTAAAAAAAACAACCTGCTCTTTATAATAGAAATTTCCATCTAAAATTACATCAAATCTTTCTAGCGCCTTATCTATCTCCGGCATTAACTCTT
>Ga0172378_10000603_pt1 | contig 31770 bp, 29 predicted proteins | sample GrowelOW332metaG_FD_119755 | JGI IMG/M metagenome (GOLD analysis project Ga0172378, IMG submission 119755) | Groundwater microbial communities from an aquifer near a municipal landfill in Southern Ontario, Canada - Pumphouse #3_1 metaG | ecosystem: Environmental > Aquatic > Deep subsurface >...
GTTAATGAACAATGTGATGTCCGAAATCGATATAATTATTCCTCCAACCGTATCCGAGCAAGAATCTATTTCTCAGTTATTGACTAAGTTGGACAATCTTATCACCCTTCATCAGCGTAAGTAAAAATCACAAGGAGGAAATCAAGATGAAAAAAAGTAGCAGATTATTTATAGATTATTACGAGAAATGGATAAAAATTTATAAAGAGGGAGCTGTTAGGCAAGTAACCATGAAGAAATATAGATTAACACTTAAATGGTTAAGAAAACTAGCTCCAACACTTAAGACATCAGATATTACTAGAACTGTATATCAACAACTTATAAATGACTATGCAGAGTGTCACGAAAGACAAACAACTATGGATTTTCATCACCAACTTAAAGGTTCAATACTAGACGCTGTTGATGAAGGTTTGGTTAAAAATGATCCAACTAGGAAAGTCATAATAAAAGGTAGAAAACCAAAAAAGAAGAAGATAAAGTACTTGAATCAGTTTCAAGTACAAGTTTTGTTAACCGATTTAAACCTTACGAATGAAGTGAATGTAGATTGGTTGATATTAATCATCATAAAAACTGGTATGAGATTCTCTGAAGCCTTAGGACTAACTCCCAAAGATTTTGACTTTGAAAATCAAACTATTTCAATTAATAAAACATGGGATTATAAGAGTAATAGGGGATTTCAAGAAACAAAGAATAAATCTTCTATTAGAAAAATACAGGTTGATTGGAGAACAGTAACACAATTTGCTGGACTTCTAAAAGAAAAGGATAGTAGTAAACCAATTTTTGTTGATAAGAAAATATACAATTCAACAATAAATAATTCATTGTATCGTCATTGCAAAAAACTAAAATTACCACAGATTTCTATTCACGGATTGCGTCACACTCATGCATCTTTACTTCTATTTGCAGGAGTGTCTATCGCTAGTGTAGCTAGAAGGCTTGGGCATTCTAGCATGACAACAACTCAAAAAACATACCTGCATATTATCCATGAATTAGAAAATAAAGATATAGATCAGGTGATGAGACTTTTGTCCGCGCTTAACTAAATAAACTAACTTACGCTGATGAAGGGTGATAAGGGAATCAATACTACGAAAGAGTGCACTAATTTCCTTTTGTTCAGATAGTTTTGGTGCCCTAACTATGGTTGGCTGAACAACGGATATATAGTGTCGTGCATGCCCTAGATTTTCTATCTTCACAGAGTTCAAAAGTTCATGTGAAAATCTAAGATCAAATCCCTCTTTATCTGTCAAAATTTTCATAGCTGAAGACTTGACCATAAAGGGGAAATCTACATATTTTGAGTCTAAAGTAAAATCGTCAAAAATAATGCAAGGTTTGTTATAGGTTCTTGTCTCGTTTGTGTAACCTAAAATGAATCCTTTGTTAGCAGTGAGAACAGGAATGGAGTATGTATTTGAGTACTCTTCATTCGAGACTATAAACATATCTGGTCTTTCATAATTGAATATTTCTTTAAACTCACACTGTTCCCAAGTAAAACGATATAATTTGTAGATTTCACCTATATAATTTATGAATTCTCAAGTTAGAAATATTAAATCCGTAAGTGATAATCAATTGAAAATGGAAGAAAGGGAAAAATGACTAATTCCACTATAAATTATGGAACTTGGAAAATAGGGAAAAAACTCCTTTATTCCATTTGGAAAAAAACTTGGAAAATAGGGCTTATATATAGGTATGTTCCATTACCGCTGACGCATGTTCGTAGGATAGGGCTTGTAAGCCTGCCCTATCCCTAACAATGCATCAACGTCAGCAATCGCCTTTCTTCCACTAAAAATTCTAAAAAATTCTGAAAGCTACGATCTACATACTCGAAATTTTATAATGAGAGTTCAAGAATTACGAAAAAAAAGAACTTAATGCAAATTGCTGCCGAAAGGAGAAATTTCCCTATTTGCAATTTTATGCAACATAAAGGGTGTAAATCCCTATTTGCAGATTGCTGCAGAAAGGCCTTATATATATGTGTTGCAACAACACGCTGACGCATCGTTTGTAGGATAGGACTTGTAGTCTGTCCTATCCCAAACAAATGCATCATCGTCAGCACTCGCCTTTCTTCACTAAAAAAATTAAAAATTCAGTTAACAATTACCACTGTTTGTAACCATTTCAGATTTTAATCGTTCACATATTTTGGTATAATATATTGAAGTGAGGTGAAACATCATGCATATACAATGTACAAAAGCATTACTTGATTATCTTAAACCACAAATAACTGAAAGAAATACCGATAGTGATATGTATGCTTGGCATGCTCATATAGTTAAAAGAAGCAGAAAGAATTGTTTTGTGCTCATGCATGACCTATCACGTTTTGTTTTCTGTATTTTATCCCGTGAAGAAAAGCGATCTCAAAGATCTTTTTGAAATGATTAGCATTGCTATGATGAATGCGATGCTGGGTGTTGGTTTTACACCTGAAGAGGTAGATTCATATATACAAGTACAACCCGCTAAACTAACTTTCAATAAAACAAAGAATAGAACTCTTGTTGCTAGATTAAATAAAGCAGTTGAAAGTGTGGATGTAGTGATGAGTACAGATGGTTACAATGATGATCATATTGAACAAGTTCATGCAAGCATATTTTGTAATCAGTATTTAGTTTGTGAAGATAATTACAAAAAATGCTATGAACCTAAGGATAAGTTAAGAGAATATCTTGAATTGTTCTTAGATTAACCACCCCCCCGGTCTATGCTATATGGAGATGCTTGGGTACCGTCGGCTGGGCAACTTATTTACACGAGACCACTTTTTTGAAATTTCGGAAATTACTTCTGAATTTTGATTAATACTGGGTTAAAAGCAACAAATTCTGAAATATTTTAAATAATTTGAATATATGGAGTAGACTCTCATTCTAATGATTGAATGGGGTCTATTTTTTTTATTTAAGCCCACAACGATTTGATTTGTGTGCTTTTGTTTAAGAGTTTGAACGAATACTTATCTTTTGAAATAAAAGAAAACGTTGAGCCTATAATTGGCAAATCATCACTTACCTCGCCATTAATCTATTGAAGACGATGAAATTCAGAAAGAACCCGAACTTATAGATGAATTTCGCGGACTAAGATATAGGAGGTGAAAACAGATGGAAGATAAAGAATATACCAGTGATGATTTAATCGGTAAATGCTTAAAATGTGGCGCAGTGATTGTATCAATCAAAGGCAAAAAGAAAAAGCGATTTTGTAGTGATCGCTGTAGATGGGATTGGTGGAACAATCATATCAAACAAATGAAACAAAAATCTAAAGCAAAGAAAAACAATGTATCAAAATAGGTTAGGTATCGCTTGACTAATGCTTTAAACAGAGTGATTAATGGTATGAAAAAAAGGAGGTGTTATTTTATGAGAAGAACAATAACAAAAATAGAAGCGATACCTAAAGTAGTAACTAAAACTAGAGTTGCTGCTTACGCTAGAGTATCCACGGGTAAAGACGCTATGTTACAGTCACTAGCTTCACAAATTACCCATTATAAGAAGTTTATCCAAAGTAATAGTGAATGGCAATTTGTAGGAGTCTATGCTGATGAAGCTGCGACTGGTACAAAAGAATCAAGAGAAGAGTTTCAACAACTACTCACAGATTGTAGAGATGATAAAATTGATATGATTATTACCAAGTCGATATCAAGGTTTGCTAGAAATACAGTTATATTACTTGGAGTGATTAGAGAGCTAATAAAACTAGATGTTGATGTATTCTTTGAGGAACAAAATATCCATTCTAATAGTGGTGAAGGTGAAATGATTCTTACCCTATTAGCTTCATTTGCTCAAGAAGAATCTAGAAGTGTTTCGGATAATATGAAATGGCGAATCAAAAAAGAATTTGAAAATGGTGCTATTTGGGGTGGTCGTTCATCACTTGGGTATAAGTTAGTTGATAAGAAGTTCATCGTTGTTCCTGAAGAAGCAGAAGTTGTAAGATTGATTTTTCAACTTTATATCGATGGACATGGTGCAGATTCAATCAGAAAGATATTAGATTCAAAAGGTATAGAACCAATGTATACAAAAAAGTGGGGACACTCATCCATTATGAAAGTACTAAAAAATCGAAACTATACAGGTGATTTAATACTTCAAAAAACATACCGTGAAAACTACTTAACTAAAAGACAAATCATTAATAAAGGTGAACTCGATAGATACTTCATTCAAGATAACCATGAAGCCATTATAAGTAGAGACACCTTTGAGAAGGCAGAACGAATTAGGAAAGAACGAGCACAAAAGAATAAGCCACATTCTCCAAGACAAGATTATCCATTTCTCGGCAAGGTTAAATGTGGTATATGTGGTAAGTCATATACAAGAAAAAGAATGAGAGATAAATTAATATGGGTATGTTCATTATCTGTAAGACAAGGACAAGATGTATGTAATGCTAAACTAGTCCCTGATAACATAATCGTTGAAGCTTCTAAGCACGTTTTAAGTATAGAACAATATGATAATGCCATATTTAATTCAAAGGTCAAAGGGATAATCGTTAAGCCTGATAGGATATTAGATTTTCGTATGAAAGATGGTACCATACTTAAACATTACTGGAAACATCAGTCAAGAAGTAAAAGTTGGACTCCTGAAATGAAAGAACAAGCAAGACAGCGTTCCATCCTACAACATCAAGGGGGAAAACAATATGCCTAAAGTTAGAGTAATACCCTCAACAATTAATCCAATTACACAATTACCACATAATACAACATCACTAAGAAAAGTAGCTGCGTATGCAAGGGTATCAACCAATAAGGACGAACAATATACAAGCTATGAAGCACAAGTGAATTTCTATAAAAAATACATTCTAGAAAAACCGAACTGGGAATATACCAAAGTATACGCAGATGAAGGGATATCAGGAACTAGTACCAAAAGAAGAACTGATTTTAACCGAATGATTAAAGATGCATTATTAGGTAAAATTGATTTGATTATTACAAAGTCTATATCCAGGTTTGCTAGAAATACATTAGATACCATATCATATGTTAGAAAGCTTAAGGCAAAAGGTATTGAAGTATTCTTTGAAAAGGAAAACTTATGGACACTTGATCCAAAGAGTGAGTTAATATTAACCATTATGGCTTCAATAGCTCAAGAAGAATCACGTTCTATTAGTCAGAACGTTACTTGGGGGAAAAGAGTCGGTTTCCAGGAAGGAAAAGTATCATTCGCTTATAAAAGGTTTCTAGGATACAAGAAAGAAGATGATAAGATTGTGATTGATGAAGACCAAGCAGTTATTGTAAGAACGATTTATCGAATGTTTCTAGTAGAAGGAAAAACTCCTACAGGCATAGCAAGATATCTTAAATCACAACATATCAAAACTCCAAGCGGTAAATCCACAAATTGGACTAAGAACACTATCACATCGATCCTGACAAATGAGAAGTATAAAGGTGATGCTTTACTCCAAAAGACTTATACGGTAAATTACCTAGAACATACTACAGCAGTTAATAATGGACAGATACCACAATATTATGTAGAAAACAATCACCCAGCTATAATAGATAGAGATACATGGGAGCAGGTTCAAATTGAAATGGAAAGACGGAATAAACTAGGTGCTCACTATTCTTCATCGGATATTTTCGCATCAAAGTTGATATGTGAAGACTGTGGCGGATTCTATGGCAAGAAGAAATGGCACGCTAGTACCAAGTACGAACGATTTGTTTACCAATGCAACAACAAATTTCAGAAGGGCAAAGACAAATGCAAAACCCCACATCTTACAGAAGAAGATATTAAACAAAAATTCATTAAATCATATAATATTGTAATGGGAGACAAAGATAGAATCATTGAAGATTTTAAGGATGTTATTGCATTGCTAACTGATACTTCTACTTTAGACAAAGAAATCGAAACGATTGAAAGTGAGTTGTTCGTTATAGCAGAACAGGTAGATAAACTTGTTAAAGAAAACTCAAAAACAGAACTTAGTCTTGATGTATATAATAAGAAATATCTAGAACTAACTACAAAACATAAAAAACTCTCAAATGAACGTGATGACTTAATTAACAAAAAGATATCCAAACAAGAACAAGCCTTAAAGATGAAGGTATATCTAAATAACATTATTCAATCAGAAGATGAACTAGATAACTGGAATGAACGTATATGGATGCTTATGGTGAAAAACGCAGTTGTACATAGGAATTCTAGCATTACATATAAGTATAAAAATAATGAAGAAGTTAGCATCTAATAGCTAAAATATCTCTCAAACCTAAAAATGGTATATTTTTGACTGAGGTTTGTTTCTATAATTAAGAATATATGATATAATTTTATTTAAGAGAATATCTATGGATCACATCATGAATAAACACTAAGTTGCGATATAAGTTACAACTTTTAGCTGCACGAGTTCTAGGTTTAGAAATTCTAGTCGTGTAGCTTTTTTTAATGATAGTTCGATATGATATACTAAAATCTTTTCGATATTTAAAGAGGAGGTAGTGAAATGGCTCATTTAATTGGTGGAGATGCAAATAAAAAAGGCAACTTTTATGAGAATAAAGTCGTAGTTTCAAAGTTTATTGATATGTTAAGTGGACATTATGTTTATGTTCAACAAGAAACATATATAAAAGATGATGAAACTGGTGTAGATATTTTAGTTGAAGAGTCACAAGGATTGAAAATCTTTTTTCAATGTAAATCTAGAAATGGTATCAAAGATTTGTGGAGTATTTCCGATCTAATAAACGCTGGAATAATACGAAAAGCTTTTTCTCATACTCGAAAAGGAATCGAGTTCAAACTAGTATCACCACTTACTCAATGCCATACACTAAAAGACTTTTGCTATAGAGCGAAGACTTTTTCTGACCTGAGAACTTTCGAGTTAAATGCACTCGGTGGAAATGCTACACAAAAGGAATATGGAAAAATAAAAGAGGAGTTGCTCAAGCAAGAGAATGTAACAGAGGAAGAAATATTTTCATTTCTTAATTTGTTTTCTTTTGAATATATCCCGGATGATCAACAATCTCTTAAACGAGAATTAGAGAATAAAGGTCAAATCTTAAACTCTGAGTTAGCTTATAATCTTTTAATAGGTTATGTTGAAACACAAGATAAAGTTGGAAGTAAAATATATTACCAAGAAATCATAAATTATCTAAAGAAAAATAATGTGAACTTTTTTAGTACAGATGCTGAGGTTGATGGAAAAAAGATTTTTGATTTACAGAATGAGTATAAAGAATTTTTAAACAGAAATCTAATAAATGGAGCGGATTATCCTCGTTCGGAAACTGCAGAAACTATTAAGACTATTAAAAATAACAAATATACAGTATTAACTGGAACAGCAGGCAGTGGTAAGAGTATTGTTACTAAACAAGTTTGTGATATGCTAGATGCAGAGAGTATAGTTTATTTACCCATTAATATTAATAATCTCCATGATATAAAGAAAACATATAGTGATTTTAGTAAATTGTTAGGCTTTAGTAAGGGGATAGTTAGAACACTAAGTGTATTGAATCCTAACAAGATTACTTTTTTGATTTTAGATCAACTTGATTCGATTGGATGGAACTCTCAAATGTCTTCTAATGGTAAAGACCTTTGTTATAATTTTGTCAAAGAATCACTTCTTTATGAAAACATTCATGTATTATTTGTCGCTCGAAATGTAGAAATTAAGAACATACAACTTATGATTGATTATGAGCAGAAAAGTTTAGAAAATTCATTTGTATTGCATGAAGTCGTTGTTAATAAATTGACTCAAGAAGAAATCAGTAAAATAGCACCAAATCTTAGTTTGATTCATAATATAAGAGGGTTGCTATCCACAATAGGAAATATTAAATTATTTTTGGCTCTCAAGCAAGAAAAGGGAGAGACAATTAGTAATACTTATGATTTGATTGATGCATTCATTGATTCAAAGAATCAGGAACTTATAAATAGATTTCCTACCTTTAACACAATGGAATTTTGCCGAATATTGGCTAGAAAAATGGCAATTAATGGAACTTATAGTGTTTCAATAGTTTCTTTAAGCGACTACTCTAGAGAGACTATTAATGAGCTTATAAAAATTGGATTACTTAATGCATATGGAGAAGATAGAATAGGGTTTATTCATCAAATAATTTATGATTTTATTATTGCTCAAGAAAACTATAAAGATCTTGAAAACGGTAAATCGGTTGTAGAAATTCTTAAGAAGTATAATGATAACTTCTTAGAAAAATTTGAAACTATAAAGCAATTTATGGAAATACTTTTTCAAGCTGAAACTATGAAATTTTATGAACATATTAATTTGATATTATTCAGTGATGGTATAGTGTATACGATAAGAAGGTTAGCTTTTGATTTTATTAACTTAGTGCAAAAACCACCAAAACAACACATCACTCTTGTTGATAAAATCATCACTTCTAAAAAATATGGGATTAAGTATACTAGAGAACTATCATTTGGAAAGATAAACATTGTTGAACACTTGATTAACAATGGTGTTATAAATAAAATGTTGAAAAATACTCAAACACAAGATAGTACTATTGATATTCTATTGTCAGTTCAAGATTCGGAATTAGCTTTTAATCTATTTAAAGAAACTCTTGATAGTTCAGAAGATTCGCACTTAATTAATCGAGTTTTACATCGAATTGATGATATAAAATCAGTAGACCGTTTTTTTAACTATAAAGTAAATTTGATTAAAAAGGGTAAAATCAAAGATCCATATATCAATTTAGATACATTGTTGTATGCTAACATAGATAGAACTTTTATATATCTGAGTTTTATGTACTCAAATAAAAGAGATATAAAAATTAGATTCGATATTTCTGGTGTAAAAAATAAAAAAGATTTAAAACCTTTGTTTTTAAGATATGGATTGCAATTGCATAATCTGCTAAAAACTTATTTATTTAAAAACGATGATTTGCGAGTTAAGATGATGCTTTTTGACTTTAATAGCACTCATTTTTATGATAACGACTATATAGCTATAGGATTGTTCGTAAAATCAATAAAATATCAAACCAGTGATGTAATTCTTTCATATTTAACTGATAATGGAAATGATGTTTTCTTAAAGAAAGCAACACTTATCAATTTGGTTGATTTAGATATATCAAAAGCAATAATTATACTGAATGGTTTAATCGATAATAATTTTTTACTACATCAAAATTTTTATAATCATAGAGATCTTCTTCTGTATTTTGAAAAGGTTATTAGTAAATTCTCAAATCATTTGGACTATCAACACTTTGATGCTCTTCTCGAGCAAGTTTTACAGTATAAAAGACCAAACTTTATAGAGCATGTTAAAGATGTTTTATCTAGAAGAAAAACATACAATATTTGGACAAATTATTGGGGAGAAGAGCAAAAGAGGTTCTTAAACTGCTTACCTGATGATAGATTAGATAAGACATCAAAAGAGTTAAAAGTTACACTTAATAGGAGATTCTTAAAAGATGAAATATATAGTAGTGAACCTAGAAGTGGAGTAAGGACATATAGTGTCGTCTCAGGTTTAAACAAAGAAAACAAACCGTTTACTCGTAAAACATGGATTAAGATTTTGACATCAGATAAATCTGGTAAAAATGGTGATAAAAGTCGTAAAGAGCAATATGATAGAAATGGTAATTTAATCAGCACTGATTCTCACCAATTTTATAGACTAGTTAGTGATGCAGCTTACGAAAATAGGGAACTCTTCGTTGATATATTATTAGGTGTAGACGATGTTAGATTAGATTATGTGTATATAATTTTGGATGCTATTTCTTCACGATATAGCAATAAGGAGTGTAGAATTGAATCTACACCAGACAAGATACTTGAAGCACATAAATTATATATTGATATGAATAACAGTAAGTCAATAAAAGCATTAATTAATTTCGCTCAGAATTATGAGATTGATGATGATTGGTTAATAATGACTTTGTTATCACTATCGAACCAATCAGAAAATGAAGAAGAGCAATATTTAAACGAAGATAAATTTGATTCAGCATGGCAAAGTCATTTTAGTGCAGTTCAAAGCGGTGCCATTTTAGCACTTAGCAAATATATTAGTTTTATAGGTCAAAAAACTACTTGGTTTGATGAACTTTTTCTACTTTGTAACAACAGTAGTGATTTAAAGGTTGTGATTTCAGGAGCTGATTTAGTTTATGCACTTTGTACGTTTGATTTAGAAACTGGTATCCAATATTTTGTTAAACTGCTTGATAATAACCCTGAAATTTTAGAATATAACTCATCTCTAATATTAATTGATCATTCTATATCAAAGCATAATTCAATTTATATGCGTATTTTTAAATCGAAATGGGATTCATTTTCAACAAAAGGAAAAGAATTATTAAACGATAGACTATTAGCATATTATTGTTTTTATGGTGTAAACAGAAAAAGAGTAAAAAGAATCATTAAAAGGCTAAACAAGAAATCAAAAACTAATGATCGGTCTACATATACACTAAGTGAAATAGCAGAAAATTATTTCAGTAATCAAGTGATTCTTAACAGAACGCTGCAATTAATTAATATTCTAGTGAAAAACAAAAATAGAGATAGTGGGGATCTTCTGTTATTGGCGAAAAAGAATATCAAATTTTATCACGAAAATGGTGTGATTTCTAAAATCATAAATAACTCAATTGATAGAAACGATTTTGATATGAGACTATTTTATCTGGATGATATTTTTAAGGATATGCCTAATTTAATCGATTATCATGATATAGTATTTGAGATTTCATCTGTAATTATAAAGAAAAAGACAGGTTACTACTATGATGTAGAGAAAGTTGTTAACTGGTTAAAGAAATTATATTGGCAATCTAAGCATGATAAAATTAGAAAAAAAGCACTTGAGTATATTGATGGATTACAAAAGACCTATGGAAGACTAATATAATTTTTTATAGAAAATGAGAGGTAAGTAAAATATGTATATTTTATTTATGGTTTTAACAAGTATAAACATGCTTGTATATTTTTATGCATTTCTAAAAGATCTACAAATTATTATCGATAATAGACTGTTTAAAAAAGCTTTTGAATCGGGGAAGAAAATTGGAGAGGATGTAGAAAGGACATACGAAGAGCAAGAAGATAAAACAAATAAAGGTGCTTATGTTTTTGGAGTTATTATAGCAATTATCATTCTATTTTTACTTTATGGTGCTGTGATTTATGTACCAGTTTGGATAGGATTAAAATATGGAATCAATAACGCGATAGCTACCTATCTAATATTCTTAACTTTTACAACTACTTTAAGATTATATAAATATGGAACTAACCCTAAATTTGATTCTAAGAAAATGATTTTAATGTCTCTAGTTGGTCTTTTTAGATTTCAAGTAATGACATTAGTATTATTTGGATTCAGCTTCACGTTAAACTCTATAGTTAAGAGTATTTATGAATCTAGTTTCTTCTTAAATGATACTTTTACAATCGTATATCCAATTTTATTTTTTAGTCCAATAATCGTTACTATATATTTGTTTTGGATTGGATTAAAAGTCAATTCAAATCTAAATATTAGTGATAAGTTTAAACCAAGATTAAGCCATTTTATGCTTATAGTAATTGCATCATCATTTATTGGATTGATTTATATTATAGAAGCTGATTTATCATTTATTGATAGTACAAGTGGATCAAGTTTAGAGCGAATTCAAAATGTTTTCATGATTTTATTAGCCTCAATTTTAATTCCGATTTTATTTAATCTATTTGGTAATAATACTAAAAATGTAGAAGTTATTAAAGATACAGAAAACAAGGTGGAATATACAGAAGATCATTTCAAAGAATTTATATTAGAAAAAATTGAAACCATGAAAGGTGATTATATAGAACTTGTATCTGGTGATATTCATCGAGAGATAGGTGGATATCCAGGTGCTAATCATAGAATGCCAACTTGTTGTAATGCAATGAGAGAACTAATGAGCAGTAATGATGAAATAGTTTATTCACCTAAAAAGGGTAATGGAGCTACACTTAAAATACGATATTATAAGAAAAACCATATTTGATTTTTGAGTAGGAGGATTAATATGATTAAACTTAATGAAATATTTAATATTGAACCTGAAGAAATGAAAGATTTTACAATAGCTTTAAACAATCCAACAGGACATGAACGTGATCCATTGGATTATTATCTTCATTCACAAGATGACTTTTTGCGTTACATTGGTTGGTTTAAAGGCCATGATGCAAAAAGAGCTTTTAGAAAATTGGATACTAAATATACTTTACAATTTGTAAGGATCTTTTCAAATGATTTATGGTTATTTGTTGGTTGTTTTACTAAAGAGGAAGGATTCAACGCAAATGAATATGGCGAGTATTATCGTTTAGTATTAAGTGATAAGTTCAAAAATTTCGAAGGTAGATTACTTGTAAACTTTAAGAAGGTACAAGGACCGAAGCAGGCTAAGTTGTCAATAGACAAGATTCATGATATTAATGTGTATAAGATTCTTGAAGAGAAATTTACAGGAGAACAATTTCCAGGATATGAAAACATAAACATTAGTTTTTATAGACTACAACGAATGATTTTTAGACAATTGCGCGATTGGAAAGATCAACTGAGTACTGTTAAGGGGGTATATTTAATAACTGATACTAAAACATCGAAACTATATGTTGGATCTGCGTATGGTGATGAAGGTATTTGGGGGAGATGGACAACATATGCACATACAAATGGTACAGGTGGAAATAAGGATTTGATAAAGATCATGAAAGATGACGAAAACTATGCTGTAAATAATTTTCAGTTTGCAATTCTTGATTATTACAAACGCTCTATTTCAGATGATGATATACTTGCACGAGAATCTTTTTGGAAAGAAGTACTTCAAAGTAGGGGTGATTTGAACTATAATAATAATTAGAGTTAGTTAAATTTCTTGGTACATGGGTAATGCAGGGTAATCCTGTAAATAATTGGCAGAAGCTAGAAGGAGATACTTATGAAAAGTATTGAAGTTGTTGTACCAAGAAAATTGATTAGGAAGTTTTACAAGCATCCTGAACCATACGGTGATGGAGCGTATGTCGTTGATTTAGTCAATGGCATGTACACAGATGTGTTTTACAGAGAAGAAGGCGGATTTATAACCATTACTAGCGAAAAAGAGTTGATTGCTTACTTGAAGAAATATCAGTCTATCTCAAAAGACTATTTCTATAGGGATGGAGTTTATTCGTTTCGTCAAATCAAGGATAATGATCATGAGTTATTGGATGGCTGGAAGAATATTTCTCCAATAACAATACAATTAGATGTTGCTAAAGGGCATAATTTACCAAGTGAATTCATTGTCTGCTTTTATTGGATTGAAGTTGGAAAGATCGTGATTGATGATTCTAAAAGACTTACACTGAATATTTATAAGAAAGACTTTGTTTCTATATTAGATATAAGCGTTGTCTTGGATGATCTGATGAAACAAAAAACTTACTAGGAAGAATGCACTACTATTTTATGCACAGATACTTCTTATTCTGTACTTAATAGTAGTGCTTTTTTATAATTTGAAGTAGACGCTGATGGAATAGACTATTTCATAATCATTAACTTAATTTCATATTTGTCATAAAAATGTAATTCAACCCTATTGTAAATATGACAAGAGTGATATATAATATGTTATGTAAATGGAGGAAGTGATATATTATGGAAGAAATTATGAGAGAAAATTTTAAGAAATTAAGAAAGAAAATCAATATTACCCAAGAACAAATGGCTGAGTATTTGAACTTAGAACAAAGTAGTATAAGTAAGTTTGAAAGTGGAGAAAGAACAATAAGTGTGAGCAATCTTGAAAAAGCATGTTCACTTTTTGGTATTCACATAAATGATATATATAAAGATTCAAAGAATTTGCGCGCTTTGTCACCATCATTTAGAAAAACGAATTTAAGTTTATCCTCACTTGAAGATATTTCAAATATAAATAAGATTGCAATGAATATTATCGAGATGAATGCAATTTTGGAAAGACATAATGGATAGATTAGTTATACAACGTCGCGCACTTAGTATTCGTGAACACTTTGGTGTTGATGATAACTCCCCAATAGATTTGATTTCATTAATGAGTACAAATTCAAATATAACTTTAATTTTTTACCCATTTAAAGAAGAAATTAGTGGAGTTTGTATTAAATCGGCAAATTTAATTGCGATTAATTCGAACTCCACTCTGGGTAGACAAACGTTTTCCATTGCTCATGAATTATATCATTACTTTTATGATGGGGAAAAGACTTCAATAAGTTTATGTGCTCAGGGTAATTTTAAAGTAGAAAAAGAGGCTAATCTATTTGCCTCATATCTACTTATGCCAGATTCAAGTTTTACTCGTTTTTACAATAAACTTACAAATGATGGAACAAAGAAGATAGATTTGCATGATATTTTAGAGATTGAACAGTATTTTAGAGTAAGTAGAAATGCTGTACTTGTGCGATTGATTCAGGAAGAATATATTACTTCTGAAGAATCTGAACAATACAAAAGAAATATTGTTAAAAATGCAAAAAAATACGGATTTGATGTCTCGTTGTATTTAGCTGCTGATTTTGAAGAACCTAAAACATATGGTTCATATTTAAAAAAGGCGTTGGAATTAAAAGAATTGGGTTTAATTTCAGACGGAAAATATGAAGAATATTTGTTAGAAGCGTATAGAAGCGATATTGTCTTTGATGATAATGGAGAAGAAGATATTTATGACTAAAATAGTCTTTTTCGATACAGATTGCATATCTTCTTTTTTGTGGACTCAAACGCAACATTTGCTTATTCATTGCTTTGGTAATGATATGATAATCCCGAGACAAGTTTATAACGAGATTTCAAAAGTTTCTCATTTACGTCAAAGGGTTGATGCAATGGTAACGAACGGTAATCTAATAATAGATGATATTCTTATTAATACTGATGAGAATAATCTTTACTTGGATTTGACTGATCACACTAGGGCAAGCTCATTACCATTAATTGGTAGAGGCGAAGCAGCAGCAATCGTATTAACGAAAAAGAATAATGGAATATTAGCAAGTAATAATTTTCGAGATGTAAGTCATTATGTGAATCTTTATGGATTAAATCATATAGCAACTCATGATATTATGCATAAAGTAGTTAATGATGGTGTATTAACAATTGCACAAGCTGATACGATTTGGACTCAAATGATTGCCAAAAAGAGAAAATTACCTTTTAGAACATATTCTGACTATTTGAATAGTCTATAAAAAATAATAAGGAGGGGACAACAATGTCAAAACCAACGAATAAAATTGTGACAAATCGAAAATCACCAAAAAATGAGGATGCTTATATCCAAGCATATTTAAATCAAAATCCATCTGCTAAAAAGAAAGATAATTATGATATATCTGCAGTTAGAGCAAAAGATGGAACACTAGGACATGCATTGATGAATCAGGAACATAATAGAAGTAAAGACAAGAATCCTCATCGCGGAATGGATTTTATACCGGATTCACAATTGAAAAAAGACATTAAGAAGTAATAAAGATACATCAGGAATTAAATTTATTTCTCTGTATTGATTCTCTTGATTTTTTGCAATTAAGGGTATTTAAAATTGTAGCAAAATAGGTCATACAACCCATATTGAAATGAAGTAGCTTCCAAAAGTTGGAGATACGGTATACTAAAAATACCGCTCTGATGTAAGGAAGCTATTTTTTTATTATGAGACTGACATTAGAACAGAAAATGAAGATGTGTGAAGAACATGTAATAAAAGGAAAATCAATACCTCATGCTTCAGAAATATATGGAGGATATACCATGAATTAGACTATAAGAAATATCTAGTTGAGATTTCAGTTTTGCGGGGATTTTATACTTTGAAATATAAGGGAATGTTGTTAGTATATATATGGTTAATCAATCACATAGAATTACAACCTTTCGGGTATAAAAATATATTAAACAACGTATAATATACCCTAAAGGGATTAATATATAACTAGATATTGACATTAGTCCCGAAAGGGTATAAAATATTAAGTATAAAGAACTGGTAAAGGAGAACTTATATGAATAAGATAGCTGAATATATAAAGAAACAACGCAAAATGGCGGGATTAACACAAGAGCAGTTTGCCATTCGCTCAGGTCTTGGTCTTCGCTTTATACGGGAACTAGAACAAGGTAAGGAAACTGTGCGTTTGGACAAAGTAAATGTTGCACTGTCCATGTTTGACATGGAAACCGTGCCTGGAAAGAAGGAGAAATAATAATGAGTATTTTTAGAAAAGCATATATATATATTCAGGACTGTTTTGCTGGTATTTTAGAGGAAACCGATGAAGGATATTCCTTTTCTTACAATGCGAACTATATCAAAAGTGAAAACGCGTTGCCGGTATCACTAACCTTACCGATTCAAAAAGAAAGTTTCACTTCGAAAACCTTATTTTCGTTTTTTGATGGATTAATTCCAGAAGGATGGCTTCTGAATGTTGTAACTCGAAACTGGAAGATTCCTGAAAATGATCGCTTTGCGCTATTACTCGTTGCATGCAAAGATCCAATAGGCAATGTTAGTATCAAGGAGGAGTGCATATGAAATGTTTATGCTGTGGAAAGACCTTAAAAACTGAAAACGAATCCGGTTGGCACAAGAGTTGCATCAAAAAGTTTTTTGGAACGACAAAGATACCAAAAATAGAGGTGGACGACAGCATATTGGAGACGCTTGCCACAATGAGTGTTAACAAAGGCTATACAGTTCCTGGTGTTCAAAAGAAGCTTTCATTACATTTGCTATCAAAAGGTGGCTCGCCAAGACTTACTCTTGTAGACTACCCTACCGGATATATTTTAAAACCTCAAGTTGAGCAATTTGAAGCATTACCAGAATCGGAACACCTTGTGATGTGCATGGCAGATGCTGTTGGTATTGCAACAGTTCCACATGCTTTAATACAAAATGAAAATACTTATTCATATATTACAAAAAGGATTGACCGCGTTCTATACAAAAACTCTATACAAAAACTCGCTATGGAGGATTTCTGTCAGCTGGATAATAGATTAACACAGGACAAATATCGCGGATCATATGAACGGTGCGCAAAAATAATTAAAAGGTTTTCCGAAAGAAGCAAACTTGATTTGTCAGAACTGTTTATCCGTATTGTTTTTTTCTATATTACAGGAAATTCAGATATGCATTTGAAGAATTTCTCATTGATTGAAACGGCAGTAGGAAGCACTCAATACGTGTTGTCTGCGGCTTATGACCTCTTGCCTGTAAAGGTAAACATGCCGGAAGACAAAGAAGATTTTGCTTTAGCTATGAATGGCAAAAAAACGAATATTCGAAAGAAAGACTTCCTTGTGTTTGCTGAGAATATAGGAATTAAAAAAGAAACAGCACAAAAAATGATAACTAATCTGGTTGACCAAAAAGATACACTTCAGTCAATGTGTATGGAATCACTTTTGCCGGACCATCTAAAAAAATCATTTTCAGAAATGATTGAAAAGCGCTGTATTGCATTAATGAGTTAAGATGATACAATATTTTATTATACGAACATAATAAATAAAACCGGTGTAAAAAAGTTGGTAAGGTATGCGTGATTTTTTCTAAGATACATAATTGTATCAAAATAGGGAATACAACCCATCAAAACCAATTTAGTTTATTCAGTTATGAGTAAACTTTTTTTATTTCTTTTTTAAAAATACATGAGTACAATATAAGCATAAAGAAAATATATTTTTTACTTTAAAAGGAGCGTGAAGTAATGAAGAAAAATAATCTATTTATTTCAATAATTTTTTCAATAACACTCATTTCATCGTGTTCAACTGTCGAAAGTTCATCCACAGTCGTCTCAACGAGCATCGATGAGGAACCTTTGATGTTTAATGACCTGTATTCTTTTGGCGACAAACTTACAGCCGACAATATCAGCAAAGTAACGATAAATACAGATCCGGGATCCATATGTCCCCCATGGCTTCACTACGTATATACAAATGAAGAAACAACATATTTTGAAAGAATAATAAATTTTATCGACGACGCAACTTTCATTCCATGTGTAGATCCTTACGAGGGCGTTAGTGGTTATTCTGTTGGCATCTCAACCGCTATCAATCAATACAGTTTATATTTTACCGACAATGATGAATTTTACGTTAATGGGTCAATTTATAGCTCTTCTATCGAATTTCCTATTAGGTATTCTAAAGACTATTTCGAATATTATTCCACTTATTCCGATGCCGTTTTTAACTCTTTTGACACCGAACAAATTCTTTCTTGTTACTACTCACAAAGCTTACTTTTTGTCGATAGTTCTACCGAGTCTGATTTTTATGATTTCACCAAGGATGCTTCCATTGTTCTCGACAACAATGTTTGCTTCACAATTGAAGACAACGATACATTTTATATCGACTTTGATAAATATGAAATAATTGGTGACACTGATTTTTCTGAACTTCTCACAGGTATTGAAGATACCACAAGCTTTGTTCGAATATATCTTGAATCTACCGACTTATTAATAAAGATTAAAGTAAGCAATAACGTCGAATACTCCTACGACGAATTATTTTCTAAAGCTATGTTGAATATAGAAAGCTCGGAAAATTTCGAACTTTGTACAGAAGATGGAACCCTTTATGAAGGCGGACAAATAAATAGCGATTCAGATCTCTTGATGAAAAGTTTCATTATAGAGTAACAATCAAAACTAGACATAATCGTTAATAGTAACTAGACTAGTCATAAAGGAGATAAAAAAATAAATGGAATTATGTATGAAAAATTCGTTGCCTGCGACTAATGTCGTAGTCACCGTCAGAGATAGCAAAGGTAGAGATAATGCACTTGTCGTGGCCTACAGCGGGAACTGCTCTTACGATCCAATTAGAGTGATGGTCGGGATTGTCCCTTCTCGCTTCTCTTATCACATGGTCAAAGAAAATGGATGCTTTGTCATTCACTTACTAAATAAGTCGCAAAAGAAATTGTTTGAATGCGCCGGTACCAAATCGGGAAAAGACGGAGACAAGTTAAAAGAATACGGCATCAAACTCAAGCAAGCCGATAAAGTAAACGCTGGATATATTGAAGAATGCCCCATCGCCATTGAATGTAAAGTAGTCGATTCAATCGTTACGGGTTCGCACGAAATGTTTATTGCGGACGTCTTAAAAATTCACTGCGATGAAACTAAGCTTTCCTCCAATGGACGCATTGATTTCTCTCAATATGATTTAATGTAATATCAATAGACTAAAAAAGAAGCAATTACATAAATAGTTGCTTCTTTTTTTGTGGATGTAAATACTTAATTTTTTAAACTTTGAGTCTCATAGTCAGTTAAGAGTTTAGGAAGAGTCACATACATGTATATGAACATTCCCAACATCAAGACATGAAGCACGTCGTTTTGGTTAAACCATATATTGAAATTTGCGTATAAGACTTCGGATACTCCAGATAAGTAATAGATGTAATAAATCACATTGCACAGCAATAATATCGACCAAGCAATAATGAATTGTTTATCCATTTCCGTGTGATATTTTCTATATCTTTTAATATTCAAAACGAAGAATACGATGAAATGCCACATAAAGAAGATGCATAGAAGTTCATAGGAAACTAAGAATTTAATGCCGGCAATTGAACCGACTACAAGCAATATTGCGTATATCGGTAAGCAGACTAACGCGATCCACTGCATTATTTTTCGAGTTTTTCCATCGACTAATGCATATGACATACTGAAGATCAATAAGCATATACTAGTTCCCATAAATAAGTAGTAAATGATTTCAAACCAATCGGTCCAGTTTGCATATTCATTTCCTAAGCACTTTAACTCGTAACCAAATGCTTGATAGCTGATTCCAGCAAAGAGAGATGCTACTCCCCAAAATATCATTCCAAAACCCCAGAATTTTCGCGCTTCACTCTTTTGACTATCGCGAAGAAAGTGAATTCCAAAGATAATGATTAGAATGCTCAAGGCGAAAATAAAAATGCTTGAACTAGGTTGTGTGATCAGCAAACTTCCTATCATTATGTATGGCATACTCGCCAAGAACTCTTCACCAGTGGTGAGCGGGTCCATTTTCATCAAATCAAAATTGCTCAAAAAACTAATGAGAAGAACAACGACTAACAAGAAAACGGCATAGCCAATAAACAAAGATTTTTTCTTCATATTTTTTACCTCATAAGTAGATACTATCACACATTGTAAGCGGTGCCAAATGTTTTCAAAATAAATATAAATATATATAAAAAGTGCCGAATTGATTAACTTTTTCACTAAAATCGAACAAAATAGATAGACAATAAAAAAGTCTTTGCTCGCGGTCCATTAGACGCACTTCAAAGACTCTATTTTTTAAATTATTGAGGCTCTATTTTTTCTTAACTTTTACAGCCGGAATTTCTTTATCTGGGTTGCTTTGACCTTTTCTCTTTTTAAGATCTATAGCTTTAAAATAATTTTCCTGCTCTTCTTCGTTTTCCGCATCGTACTCATCTTCAATTTCGCCGACTAATTCTTCAATGATATCTTCCATTGAGATCAATCCAATACATCTATTAGCGTCATCTTTGACAACAGCAATGTGCGATTTTTCCTTTTGAAACTTTTTAAATACGTTGGTAATCAACTCACTTGTCTCGACAAATATTGGTTCGTTGATCAACGATTCTCTCGAACAATTCTCTTCAAGAAGCATTTCATAAAAATCTTTTTGAAGTAGGAATCCTAAAACCTCTCCCGTTTCCTTATCTAGATATGGAATTCGCGAGTAGTTATTCATTTCAAATATAAGTTTGATTTCATAATCAGAATCTTCGTTGGTAACAGTAACCGCTTGATTCCAAGGGGTCATAATTTTCTCAACTGTTTGATCATCAAACAAAATGGATTTTTGAATTAAGTCATGTTCATTTTGATTGATAACACCTTCTTCTTTAATATCGGACACAATCATTTTTAATTCGTCTTCAGTTAAACTTGGCTCCGTTTTTCCTAAGTGAAATATAAATGCAACGACATTCATCAGCTTATCGAAGAAAACCGAAAAGACAAAGAATATCGAATAGAAAAAAACTAGAGGATATGCAGTGAGCATAGCTATTCTTTCGGGAATTTCTTTTCCGAAATTTTTAGGAATGATTTCACCAAAAATTAGAATTGTAACTGTCAAAACAACGGTTGATACAATTGCGCCATTTCCGCCCAACCATTCAATAAATAGAATTGTTGAAATAGTAGAGGCTGCAATATTGACGATATTGTTACCTATTAATATAGTTGCGAGCAATCTTTCATAGTGATTTGCCATCCACAATGCAACTTTAGCAGATCTTTTAGTAAGAGACAAACGTTCTAATCGAACGTGGGATACACTAGTATATGCTGTTTCTGAGCACGAAAAAAAACCTGACATAAATATCAGTATTACCAACGTAATTATCAGCGGAACATCCATTTAATTATATATACTCCTTTAGATAAGATAGATTACCAAAAAAACCATTGATTGTCAATTAGACACATTTATTTTATTATAATATATATACGCAGGCTTTATAAGCATCTCGGCATTTTTTCAAAAAAATTTCTTACACTTTAAAAATTTTGTGATTTTAGTTATACTTTATTTATAGTTCGAATATATTTATATAATAAATAGGGAGATACATATGAAAAAGAAACTTTCTACTTTAATATTAGCATCCTTTATGATTGCCTCCTTATCTTCATGCGATCTGTTAAACGCTGAATATACGACTGAAGGCACAATCTCTTTTTATGATGGCACCAGCCTATTAGGTTCGATTACTGGAACCGCCGCTAACGAAATTTCTGACGCAGACCAATTAATTATCGATTCTTATAAAATCAAGGAAGATAATATCTTTGACGAGTGGTATAGCGATTCAGCTCTTACTTTATCAATAAGTATAAATTACTATCCCTATCAAGATTTAGATGTTTATGCAAAATTTTTAACTGATGTGACAATCACCTTAGATCCTGGTGATGGAACCTTTGACGAAGGTGCACAAACGACTTTTATAGGACTGCAGGAGACGGAAATCACTGAAGACTTCCCCACACCCTCTAAAGATAATTCCACATTCGATTATTGGTATTACATGGATGCAACGGAAGAAGTAAAATTTGAAACCAAGTTCTTCCCTGCTGATGACTTAACTTTATATGCTAAATATTCCGATTGGCCTTACTTGTCATTTGTCACAAACGTTCCAGGATACAGCATTGATCCAATTCAATTGGAGCCAGGTACTGAAGTGCCAACAGAAATTATTAATTTAACTTCGCTTAATTCTCGTTCTGATTACGATTTCCGTGGATGGTATACCGACACTGCTTTTACAAATAGATTTAACTTTGATGACATGCCAGATGAAGATACCACCATATATGCAAAGTTCCTACAAGAGCACTCAATCTTTTTCGTGACCAACGTAACTGATTACACGATCGATCCAATAATCGGATTTGAAGGGGACGCGATTGAAGCTCCTGACATTGACAAAAATAACATGATGGTAACCGACAAATATTTTGATGGTTGGTACTCAGATTCCGCCTTTGCTGGCGATCCTTACTCTTTTGTAGAAATGCCCGATTCCGATTTAACCTTATATGCCAAATGGACAACAAATCCGGTGATTACTTTATACGATGTAGATGGAACAACAGTTTTAGCTACTTTAACCGATGAAGAAGCCGGTTCAACAGTTGATTTGACCGCATATAATCCCGACCATGAACACGATGACTTTCTCAAGTGGGTTGAGAATTCCGGAGCGGAGGCAAGCGATATTATCGATCCTTATAACTATGTTGTTCCCGATTCAGATATAAATCTATACGTTTACTACAGAACAAATTACATGTTGACGATTGATTTCCAAGACGTTGATGGAAATGCCCTAGCCGCCATAAGCAACTACGATGAGATTTGGGGATCTTATTCTATAAGCAATCCTTCAAGTGACGTTGAAGCCTATCTATTTGATGAAACTGCTATCGATTATAAAGTTCTCGATTATTACGATGCTTCAAACAATGAAATAAACTTCCCTTATGCGATCAGTTCAGATGAAACGCTAACCGCGGTTATCGCTACAAACGTATCGATTTATTTAAAAAACACTGTTGGAACAGCATTGGGTAACGTTTCAGGATATCAAACTGAAGAAGTCGTAACTGGAAATGTCACATATGTCGACGAGACAACAAATAATTATGTTGTCTATGGCATAGATACAACCTATTCAGCGGATTTATACACTTATAATTTCGCCTACTTAGAAGGTGACTCCTCCGTGCAATACGTCTTATCAAATAAATTTCCTACTACGGATATAACTCTGGTGTTAGTCTTTAACTTATTGGAAGATTAAACCTTTTAAAATCATTAAAAAAAGCATAGATAATTATTACAATATCTATGCTTTTTTAATTTGAGTTTTCACGAGTTCCATGATTTTCACCGCGGAATTTTTAGGGATAAATTGACTCAGTTCCTCAATGGTCGTGTCTTTTAAAGAATCGACAGTTGGATATGCTTCAAGAAGCATGAACTTTCGCTTTTTACCTATTCCTGGAATATCGTCATAAATCGTTTTATATAATTCCCCAGCTCGCTTGCTTCGATGTGTCGTGATAGCGAATCGATGAACTTCATCTTGCATTCTCATCAAAAAGAAGAATAAATTCGAGTGATGGTCGAGAGCGATGAGTTCACCAGTCGTTCCGTTGATCAAAGCTTCGGTCACGTGTTTGTTATTCTTTTTTAAGCCTGCAATGCTCACGGCTATATTTAATCTCTCACACACGTCAAGCGCAGCCATGATTTGATTTTCCCCACCATCGAGAATAATTAAATCCGGAAATTTTTCCTTCTCTATTATAAGTCTGTTAAACCTTCGCGTGAGTATTTCTTTCATGCTTGCTAAATCATCTTTTTTATTTGAGTTTTGAATGTTGTATTTTCTATACATTTGAGGAGCTTTAACCCCGTTGATGTATTTCACCATCGCTCCAACCGCATCGGCTCCCTGAAAGTGAGAGTTGTCGTAAAGTTCAATGTCTAAAGGGGGGTTGATATTCAGCCTTTGCCCAAGTTCATTTAGCAGAGATAAATTATCGTCTTCTAACCTCGCGGTTTGAAAGTGCTGATCTAACCCTTGCTTGGCATTTTCCAAAGCCATAAAAAGCAAGTCTTTCTTGATTCCCCGCTGGGGAACAACAACTTTAATTCCAAGCGTTTCCTCTAGCAATGCTTGGATCTTTTTATCCGGGATAATGAGTTCTTTAGGTATGCGATTCTTTTGGTAAAACTGTGTGATAGCTTGAGTTAATATTTCTTCATAACCACCTATTTCCTCAACGACAAATAAGCTCTTCCCCAGCAAAGAACCATGTTGATATAGAAAAAACACAATGGACATATATCCCTCGCGAATTGAATATCCAACAAAATCTCGATCCATGTGATCTTGCATCATTATCTTTTGAGATGAAATAATGTGCTTGATAGCATTGAGTTGATCCTTCTTAGTTGAAGCCTCTTCAAAATTCAAATTATCCGCCGCTTCTTTCATCTGCTTGCTTAACTTCGCTTCTAGCTTTGATGAATCGCCATTTAACAATCGAGTCATTTCGCTAATGATTGGTGCGTATTCATCTTCCTCAACTTTTTTGATGCACGGAGCAAGACACTGACCGAGGTAATAGTACAAACAAGGCTTTTTCGGAAGAACCTTACACTTTCGCAAAGGAAAGATTTTATTTAGCATCTTAATCATGGTGTAAGCTAAGCCAGAGCTGGGAAAAGGACCAAAGTAATAGTAGCCTTTTTGCTTATCTGATCTTGCGATTTTTAGCCAGGGATCTCCACCTTTTTTTAAGGCGATATAAGGATACATTTTCCCATCTTTTAACAAGACATTATACTTTGGATAATATTTTTGAATTAAATTTATTTCCAGCAGGAGAGATTCTTTTTCCGTGTTGGTTGTGATGATGTCAAAATCGACGATCTCTTTGACCATCTTTGCCACTTTGCCAACTTGTGGACGATAAAAATACTGCTTCACTCTCTTGACTAAAGATTTGGCTTTTCCAACATAAATTATTACTCCATCGGCATTCTTCATTTGATAACTTCCCGGCTTGTCTGGAAGCAAATCTATTTTAGCCTTGAGCATTTCGTTCATTTTAAATCGACAACAGTGGCACCCAGACCACCTTCTCCTGCTCCGCCGTATCTAAATGATTTGACATATTTTTTGTTTTTCAATAATTCCCATACCATCTGTCGAAGAATACCTGAACCATTTCCGTGAACAATTCTGACCTGTCGATACTTCATCAATAAACAATCGCTTAAATATTTTTCCACAACTTCTTCAGCTTCTTCAGCGTATAATCCGATAATGTTGCACTCTAAACCGACACCGGTTTTAGCGGCCATGTATTTGTCCGGAGTGTAAACTTTCTTGATTTTTTTAGAAGCGTCTTTTGAAAGGAATGACACATCGTTAATTTTCGTTTTAATCACCAGTCCGCCCAGATCAACTGAGACGTTATTTTTATCAATATCAGTTATAAGTCCAGAATTATTCATCGATTCAACTTTAACTCTATCCCCTTTGATGAATTTGTGCTTTTTTTCAATTGTTTCAGACTGATTTGCAACTTGTTTTTTAGTTCCAATCTTATTCAATTCACCTTTGATTTTAGCCATTTCTCCCAGGGAAAAATTAATCTCATTTGATTTATAAGCCGCATCAATTTCAGCAATTTTTTGTTCGATAATAGCATCGACCTTTTGATTAGCTTTATCATATAATGATTGCTTTTCTTCTTTCAAAGACAGCAGTGCCTTTTCTCTTTTATCTAAAACTTCATCTAGTTTCTTTAATTTTAAATCATACTCTCGATTGAGCTTTTCATTTATCGCTTGAAGTTCCTGAATTTTTTCAAGCCCTTCTTTCTCCGGTGTACTTTTTTGATCTTTAATATACTGCTTCGCGGAATTTAATATATCTTCATTTAATCCCAAGCTTTGTGAGACTTCAATCGCATATGATTTTCCGAGCATTCCCTCTTGATATTTGAAGGTCGGCTTAATGGTTGTTTCATCAAAAATCATCGCTCCAACAGCGCAGCTATCATCTTCTACTGCTTTTTGTTTTAACCCGTCGTAATGAGAAGTGAGAATCGAAAAACATCCAACTTTTTTCAAGAAATTAACAACGCCGATACCGATTGCTTCACCATCGAGGGGCGATGTTCCTTGACCTATTTCATCCACGACAAATAAGCTGTCGTTAAATATCTTAGCTAAGGCGTCATTGATTGATTTTATATGTCCTGAAAACGTGGATAAATTATCCATGATTGACTGAGAATCTCCAGATAAGAAAAATATGTCGTGAAATAATCTCAATTCCGCTTTTCCCAGGCAGTCGACAAGCAATCCTCTTTGGTTCATGTAGCAAGCGACGCTGATTGCTTTGATTAGTACCGTCTTACCTCCAGCGTTGGGTCCAGAAATAATCAGTATTTTCGAGTTGTTGTTCAGCGAAAAAGTATTCCTTACGACCGTGTCTTGATTGAGCAAGGGATGAGCCAAATCTTCCAAATATATATGGTCAGAGTTCACCGCTACTGTCCCGTGATAAGTCAAGCCGAATCTCACTCGCCCAAATAGAGAATCTAAAATTAAAGTGATGCGGTAATTTTGCTGAATTTCATTCAAATGTTGAAATAACATCGAAGTCAAACTCTTAAGTATGCGTTTTATTTCTTCTTGCTCATCTTCTTTTAAAGTAAACAATTTATTTTGAATATCTAAAACTTCCAAAGGAATAATATATATAGTTTCTCCAGAGTTAGATGTGTCAGCAACCAGACCCTTAACCTTTGCTTTGCTATTAGCTTTAACCGCAAGGGTAGGAAGTCCTTCTTTCATCACTTCCTGATTTTGAGTCAAGTGATCCTTATATTTTAAGGCAGCATTTTTTATTGCGTTATTAAATTGATTCGAGATGTGTTTTATCTTTGTTCTAATGTCTAAAAGATTTCCCGAAGCATCATCCGCTATCGTTAAATCCGGAAGAATAGAGCGCTGAAGCAAATTAGCTAAATAGGTAAAACTGGTTAAACCTTCTGATAAAAGATGCAGTTTTTCCAATTTGTCTTTTGAGCCTAAAGACTTTTTAAAAACATCAACATTGACTAAAAGAGATTTCATATTTGAAAGTCCCTTGATGGTTAAGTCACCTTCCTTAGAAAGAATCATCATGTGATCGACAAGACAGGGCGTCTTTTCTAAGTTGATAGAATAACCCAAGCGATAATATTCTAAAATCTCGCTCAGCAAAGCATGTTCGCTTTCTAAGTGAGAACTGTCAGTAATCATTTGTCCTTCAGAAAAAATATCCCTGTTATCTTCCAAGGCAAAAAAGGGCAGCAGTTTAGTTTCAATTTGATCAAATTCTAAGGCTATTTTTGTGTCTTTCATATTCTACCTCAAAATATTTTAACATGTATGTGTTCCATTGACTAGAATGATACAAAGGTAAATGATAAAATGTAACTAATTACATGAGGAATATTTATGGATTATATCAAATATAAGATTGATGAAGCGAAAATGTTAGAAATAAAGGATTTTTATCACGCTCGTGCGATAGATGATCCAAAGCAAAAATATCACTTGTTTATAAAGCAACTTCCCAATGGAGTTACCGTCGATGGCTTTACTTCTAAAAAAGGATATACCATTATGTTTTCGGGATTAAAAAACCAAATAGTTAATGAGGCTTCTCTCTTTTTTGCCAATCCTAAAATCATGGAAACAAAATCGAGTGCATCTTCCGGTTGGGAAGATACCAACGAGCAAATTGGTTCGGATGAAGTTGGGGTCGGAGATTTCTTTTTAGGCTTTTACATATGTGCAGCATATTTAAACAAAGAAGATGTTAAATATATAAATTCCCTCGGCGTGATGGATTCAAAAAAGATGACTGATTCAAAAATTGAAGAGATTGCTCCTCTGCTCGAAAAAAAGATTAAACATTTTGTCGTGAGAATTTCTCCAGACAAATTGACCGAAATGCACGATAAGAAATGGTCGACGCATTTGATGCTGTCTCAATCTCACAATTTCGCCCACGAACAACTGATTAAAAAATATAACTTAGGAAATAAGATAAATGTTTATATCGATCAATTTGAAAAAGAAAAAATATATCGCAAATACGCTGGTGAAAGAATTATTTCAAATCCTTTATTTTTTCAAACTAAAGGAGAATCTCACTATCCTTCAGTCGCTGCGGCATCTGTTATCGCTCGATATGAATTCTTGCAGGATTGGAAAAAAATGGAGAGCGAACTTGGATGCGTCATATCTAAAGGCGCTGGTACAGAACCCGACAAGACATATGCAATGCTCGTAAAAAAATACGGGCAACAAAAGTTGAACCCGTACGTTAAGCGATTTTTTAGAAATTATACTGGCGTTAAATGTTAGTCAATACTCGCAACATATCTTAAACATTCTTTAAAGTACTCATCGATTGGTGCGTAGAATAGCATTGTTTTTCCAGTGCGAGGATGTTTAAAGGATATCTTGTAAGCGTGAAGAACTTGGCCTTGATTAGCAACCGGCAATTCGCGAGAGCCATAAACCAAGTCTCCAACAATTTGATGTTTCAAAAAAGCTAAGTGAACTCTGATTTGATGAGTTCTGCCTGTCTCCAGTTTGCATTTGACTAATCCGATATTTTTAAATTGTCTAGCCAAAGTGAAATGAGTGATTGCTTCCTTGCCTTTTTCGACATCGATAGCCATCTTTTTACGATCGTATTCATTTCGAGTAATCGCACCAATCACTTCGAATTTATTCTCTCTGAAATATCCATAGGCTAAGCATAAGTATTCTCTATCTACTTCGTGATTTTTAATCTGTTGAGACAAATTGTTTTTCGCTTCTGGGGTTTTAGCCACCAGCAGTAAACCCGAAGTATCTTTATCGATACGATGAACAATACCCATCCTATTTTCATCGCTTGCCATCTCTTGGTCGATATTGCAATGATAAGCCAAAGCATTAGCCAGCGTGTCATCAGGATGACCAACGGCAGGATGCACTACAAGACCTCGAGGTTTATTGACAACGATTATATCGTCATCTTCATATACTATTTGAAAATCAATGTCTTTAGGTACAATAGTTGAGGGTTCTTCAATCTGTCTATCGATAGTGATAACATCGCCAACAGCTACTTTTTTTCCAGCTTTCGATGGCTTTTCACCATTCACGAAAACTCTAACTCCGATTAATCTCTGAGCTTGATTTCTCGATATTTCCAACGTTTTAGATAAGAAGATATCCAAACGTGAAGGGGCATCTACTATATATTTTTCCATTATTTTTCCTTATCTTCTTTTGTTATTTTAGTTTCGGCTTTATCTTCTTCTTTTTCATCTGTTCTTTTTTCTAATTCGGACTTAGCAATTTCATAAGCTTCTTGTTGAAGCTTAATGTCTTCTTTCTTTTCTTTCGCGTCATCGACCAATACGCCAAGCACTAATAGTATGGCACCGATGACAAGGCATGAGTCAGCAAAGTTAAAAGTTGGGAAAGTATAACTACCAAATTGGAATTTTAAGAAGTCGATAACTCCATTTTCATAAAATGCTCTATCTATTAAATTGCCTAAACATCCAGGAATCATAAGATATAAAGCGATTTTAGTTACCCAGTTAAGCTTGCGATAATTTTTTCCTAAATAACAAATCATCACAATTCCAGCAATGGATGAAATAGCGACTAAAAGCCAATATTGACCACTAAAAGCTCCCCAAGCTGCTCCGGTGTTATACAAGACTTCAAAAGAGAAAAAGCCAGGAATAACCACGATAGAATCAGAATAATATCCCTGCCATAAGGCAGCTTCAAAACATTTTTTAGAAACGATATCGATAATAAAGAACAGTGGAATCAACCATAAGAATGACTTTCCAAATATTTTCAATTTGTTTTTAATTACAGCGATTTTATTCATCGTTCAATACCTTGTGGCAGCGGGGACATATCTGGTGACCTTCGCTATCTTCCTCTATTTCTTCAAAGTAATTCCAACATCTTTCGCATTTGGTACCACTAGTTTGTTTGACGATAATTTCATCTTTCTCGCCGCTTTCAAATTCAAATTTAGCTACGATGAGCGACTTGATTAAATTTTCAGTTCCGAGAAATTCTAAAACGTCTATTTCTGCTTGACTCGAAGTGACATACTTTACAACCGCTTGAGAGTTAGCGTTTAAACTTTCATTCTTTCTAGCTTGTTCAAGTTCGCGGAAAGTCTTTTGTCTCACATCCATAAATAAATTATACATCTCAAGTTTGCCATTATCTAACTCGGGTTTCGGAAAATCAGCTAAAGCGATAGATTCTTTGATTCCATCAGGAATATTTTCATTAACTTCTTCCATGGTGAAAGGAAGAATAGGTGAAAGCATAATTGCTAAATCTTTAACGATTCGATACATGACGTGTTGAATAGCCTTGCGCTTTAACGAATCTTTTTCATCGCAATATAAACTATCCTTTGCGTAATCTAAATAGAATGAAGAAAGGTCGTTCGTAATGAAATTCTGAACCATCGAGGTAGCGCCGACAAAATCGTATTTATCATACTTGGCGTGAATGTTGAGGCAAAGTTCATCAAACTTGGCCAACATAATTTCGTCGATAGCGGAATATTTATAAGGTTTACTTAAATCAATCATTTCATCTTTTGAGTCATAGAGATTAGAAATCATAAACTTCATAGAGTTTCTTATCTTTCGATATGACTCGGAAACAATCTTCATCAGATCATTTGAAAGCTTGATCTCAGCCATGGTGTAATCGATCGATGCAACCCACAAGCGCAAAATATCCGCGCCATAAGTATTGGTAATCTCATCTGGAGTCATTCCATTTCCCTTGGATTTAGAAAATTTATCTCCGTATTGATCAACGATAAATCCGTGAGTGAGAATCGATTTGAAAGGTGCTTTATGACCGGTGGCCACACCTAAAATAAGCGATGAATTATACCATCCGCGATACTGATCTGAGCCTTCAAGAATCAAGTCAGCAGGATATTTCAATCCGCGAGCAATTTCGACGCCTAACCAAGAAGAACCTGAGTCAAACCAGACATCCATAATGTCTTTTTCTTTAACAAATTCCCCATTGGGTGAAGCGGGATTAGTATATCCCTCGGGCAAAAGTTCTTTGGCTTCTTTTTCAAACCAAATATTCGAACCATTTTCTTTAATTAAATTAATAATGTGATCAAAGATTTCTTTTTCGATGATTGGAGATCCATCCTCATTATAAATAATGGGAATCGGTACACCCCAAACGCGCTGTCTCGAGATACACCAGTCTTCTCTTCCTTCAATCATGTTGTGAAGTCTAACTTTACCCCATGTTGGATAATAGGTTATATTGTTATCGATTTCATCAATAGCTTCATCTCTGAATTTGGATATAGAACAGAACCACTGAGGAGTA
>Ga0172378_10000604_pt1 | contig 31741 bp, 30 predicted proteins | sample GrowelOW332metaG_FD_119755 | JGI IMG/M metagenome (GOLD analysis project Ga0172378, IMG submission 119755) | Groundwater microbial communities from an aquifer near a municipal landfill in Southern Ontario, Canada - Pumphouse #3_1 metaG | ecosystem: Environmental > Aquatic > Deep subsurface >...
AATGAATGTTACCAAATGAAGGAAAGAGAGCAGAAAATCTTTGGTCTACCAGAGACCTGCCCACAGAAGACCAGGACGGAATCCGAAGGTTAGGTGGGAGGGCAGACCTTCATGTGGATAACTAAAAAGGATGTCACCAACAACAACCAAAGAGAATATGGGATGATGGAGTTTATCTTATCACCATCCAACTTTAATGCAGCATACTTACTAGTATTGCGCAACAAAGGAGCCGGTGGAGTTGACAAGATGCAAGTCGAAACCTTGAAAGTTTATCTTGTTGAGCATAAAGATGAACTGATCACTTCCATATTAAAAGGCACATACCGCCCTAAAGCAGTCAGAAGGGTAAGAAATACCCAAAGGAAACGGGAAGAAGCGCCAGTTGGGCATATTCTCAGTCTTTTACAGAGTAAATTAACAGGTCATAGTATAGATTCTGACACCACTTTATAAGAATTTATAATTTGTTTTTTTTAAGCAGCCATGCTTGCATAGTTCTAACGCCACTTTATGAGCGTAAATGAGCAAGGTTGACAAATTCAGTAATGTGAATTCTTTTGGTTATTCCTTTTACAAGTCAAAAGGCATTTGTCGTTTTCGGATACACATATCGGGCATTAGGAAACGGAAAGGTAAGTTCAGAAGTTTAACAAGCAGTAACAATGGATGAGATAACGGTTTAAGTAAGGAAACACTCAGGTCATTAATACCCTGTTAGGTGAACTATCTCAAGCTTGTGGATTTGAGATTATCTATGCATAGATCTATAAGTCAGACCCATAAAAAGTGTATACCGACCCCCAAATATGTCAGTTTTGCGCAGTTGACTATAGAAGGATTTGAGACACTATTTGATCGTTATTTATGGGATGGAGACAAGGGATAGGCGAAATAAAGTATAAGGATTGCTTATTTGAGGCGGAATGTTGCTTAAGTATAGGTATTTTTAATCATACCTTTTGCCTAACCCGAAACTCAGGTATAAGGTGAGCATGAATTGATCAGATTTTTGAGTAGCCATGATGGGTATTGGTTTAGCATAATAATCTAATACAGCTCCAACTTCTACCATCTTGGTGTTTTGGTTGATTGTACCGAACTCTATTCCAAGGCCTAATTTTACATAGACACCAGGATATGGTTTTAATTCATTGAAACCTTTCAGGAAAGAGGCACGCCCATAGATATTATCGGGATAATGTTCCAGAGGATTATATTTTTCGGTAACAACAATCAAACGCGTTTCGGTAGTGTCCCAATCCAGAATATTAAGATAGACAGGCTTAGTTACAGCCATTGACAAACCACCAAAATAAAATAAGCGAAGTTCAACTCCACCGCTGTAAGGCTTACGGTTTAATTGTTTCTGCTCTCCCAATCCGGCACGAACCACATAAACTGTATTCAGCTTACCATAAATATAACTCTTTGTATTGGTGTAAAATTGATTAATGCTTTTAATCTCCTTAGAATGTTTGTATTCTAAAAGATTAAACTCTAACATCCACTTGTTAAAATAATTTCTATTTTGCCCGATGCGATATTCTAATCCCCATCCATTAGTATGGATAAAAGCAGCGCCATTCATCTCTTTTCTGAAAAGAACATTATCAGCTACCGAATCGAAATCGGCAGTATATTGTGCTTTAGCCGGCAAGTCCAGCAGAACGAGAAATAAAAGGATAATTATTACTGGAATTTTTTTCATACATGTATAACAACTCGTAACTACAAATGTATACAAATGAACTGTCCATATAACAAATGTGCCCATGAAAATACACAGGCTAAGTGAAAAAATTAGAGCTCTGTTAATAATTACGTTCTACCTGGTATCTTCTAACTTCGCCATAAGCAGCGCATTTTTGAGAAGATTTACAAGAAGCTACGAGCATTGTTAGAGTGCAAATTATTAATATGACCTGAATTAATTTTTTCATAATTTTACGATGTGGAAAAAGTTTGTGATTTATGTACTAGTAAAACAAATAACTTTACAATTGGGTATTTATTGTTAATCCCAAAAATAAGAAAAAGTAATACTTCATGACCAATATTAATCTAAAAATTGAGCAAAGCTGGAAAGAAGTGATGGCTGAGGAGTTTGAAAAGCCATATTTTAGTGAGTTAAAAGCTTTTCTTCAAAAAGAAAAGAAGCAATTCCCTGTATATCCTCCCGGGCCGTTAATATTTGAAGCATTTAACAGAACACCATTCAGTAAAGTAAAAGTGGTATTATTAGGCCAGGATCCATATCACGGACCCGGCCAAGCTCATGGTTTGTGTTTCTCAGTTCCTGATGGCGTGCCCAATCCTCCATCTTTGCAGAATATTTTGACCGAGCTAAAAAGTGACATTGGTGTTGATTTACCCGAATCTGGAAACTTAAGTGTCTGGGCCGATAGAGGGGTGCTATTGTTAAATGCCACTCTAACGGTACGTGCAAATCAAGCAGGATCACATCAGGGAAGGGGATGGGAAATTTTTACTGACCAAATTATTCAGAAGCTTTCAGATAATCGTACTAATCTCGTTTTTTTGCTTTGGGGTAAATATGCCCAAAACAAAAAATCATTAATTGATAATACCAAACACTATACGATTGAAGCACCACATCCATCCCCTTTAAGTGCTTATAGAGGTTTTATGGGATGCCGCCCATTTTCAAAGACCAATGAAATACTGAAAAAATCTGGTATGGATCCGATAAATTGGGATCTTACAAGATAATTATCCATATAATATTGACTCTGAAGAAGGACTTCAGAAGTTTTAATACAGACCTAATAATGTTTCTATGAAGAAATTTAAATTACTGGTTTTATTAAGCTCCATGATCTCCGCAGGAGTATTTGGTGGTGGCTATCAGGTTGGCCTGCATGGCCACAAACAAATTGGTATGGGATTGGTTGGTACCTCCCTTACTGATGATGCAAGTTCGCTTTTTTATAATCCGGGTAGCATATCATTTATTACACCTGATTATAGCTTTGCTTTTGGGGTTAGTGGTATTAATTCATATACTGCTTTCCATAAATCAGGGCCATCAACTAATGAGGCTATGACTGATAATCCTATTGGGACACCTTTTTACTTTTATGGTTCGGTAAGAATAAGTGACAGATTTACTGCCGGTTTGGCTATCAACACTCCATACGGGAACAGCCTGTCATGGGGCAAAGATTGGGTTGGCAGATACCTGGTTCAGGACCTGGCACTTAAGGCAATATTTTATCAACCTACTATTACATATAAAATAAACGAAAGTTTGGGTGTAGGTGTCGGACTTGTGTATGTTTCAGGTGATTTTGAATTTAATAAAGCTCTACCGGTCAGTGATGCTAATGGAGAGGGAAATATTAACATCAGTGGCTCAACAAGTAAAATAGGTTTTAATGCAGGGGTTTTAGTCAAACCGACAGATGGGCTGAATATTGGTGTTGATTACAGATCAGCAGTGGATATGGAGGTAGACGGAGCAGATGCTCTATTTGATGTGCCTGTTTCATTAAAAACCAGCTTCCCGAATACCACAGTCAAGACTAAATTACCCTTACCTGCTAATCTCGACATTGGAGTTTCATACAATATTACTGAGAAACTTATGGTTGCAATGAGTCTTAATTATGTTTGCTGGAGTGCTTATGACTCATTAATTTTTGATTTTACTAACAATACAACTTCCCTCACTGACTCAAGAAATCCAAGGTTATACAGCAATAAAATGATTTATAGGATTGGAGGAGAATGCAAGGTCAATGAATCATTTTATTTAAGAGCAGGGGGATATTATGATCCTTCTCCTGTAAATAATGATTACTTTTCGCCTGAAACACCCAATTTGAATTGTTTGGGTATTTCAACGGGCTTTTCGTATTACCCGATTAAGAAACTGGCTATTGATGTTTCTTTTCTGTACATCTCAGGGAAAGAAGCAGACAGAACATACAAACCTGATAACTTTGGCGGTACTTATAAAGCCCATACCTATATTTCGGGACTGGGATTAACTTTTAACTTTTAAACTAATCCTACTACGAACATGAAAAGATATCACACTTTAGTATATTTATTGATTGCAGTGGTTTTGACAAGTTGCAAACCTGAAATTGACAATTTTATACCATCATCCGGAATAGCTGATTTTAGTCGGTTTATTGCTGTTGGCAATTCCTTAACTGCCGGTTATGCTGATGGCGAACTTTATAAAACTGGTCAGCTATATTCATTTCCAAACATTATTGCACAACAAATGAAAACTGTTGGAGGTGGCGAATTTATTCAACCTCTCATGTACGATGATTTGGGATTTGGAAACAGAAGAGTTTTAAACATTAATGTGACCAAAGACTGTTTGGGAGTGGCTGTTGAGGGTGCAACTCCAACACTGGGCCCGGTACTTATGAGGGATATAAGTACTCAGCTTCCTGACCCAAGGAATTTCGCGAGAATTGAAGGACTGAAACCTGTCAATAATTTGGGCATCCCGGGTGCGAAGTCTTTTCATTTATTGGTGCCTTATTATGGTTTGCTAAACCCATATTATACCAGGTTTGCAACAAATCCTAATATTATATCCCCAATAGAACAAGCATATTTTATGAACCCGACTTTTTTTAGCTTATGGATTGGTCAAAATGATGTGCTTACATATGCCTTAGCGGGCGGAATGCAGGATTCAATTACCCCGATCAGCACTTTTGCTTATGCATACAAGACCTTGGTGGAAAAGTTAACATCAAATGGAGCTAAAGGTGTCATTGCAAATATTCCTGATATCTCAAATTTGCCCTATTTTACTACCATCCCTTATAATGGATTGGTGTTAACTTCAGAACAACAAGTAGCTGGGCTTAATGCAGGTTATGAAGCACTTGGAATCACTTTTAATATAGGCCTGAACCCATTTATTATTCAGGATGAAAATAGCCAAGGAGGTGTTCGCCAGATCAAATCAACAGAATTGGTACTTTTATCTATCCCTCAGGACTCTTTAAAATGTGCAGGATGGGGTTCATTAAAACCAATACCGGAAGGGTATTTTTTAACCGAGCAAAAAATAGAGGAAATTAAAAATGCAACCAATGCACTAAATGATTTAATTTCAAGCATTGTTCAATCTAATAACCTGGCTTTTGTTGATGCAAACAAAATATATAAAGATGCTAAAACAGGGCTGGTTTATGATGGAATCAAATTCAACTTGAAGTTTGTGACAGGCGGTTTATTCTCACTTGATGGGATTCATCTATGCCCAAGAGGAAATGCTATTACTGCGAACTTTTTCATTCAAGCGATTAATGAAAAATATGCAGCAAAAATTCCTCTTGTAAACGTATCAGACTATCCGGGAATAATTTTCCCTTAAACGTTTTAATTGCCTAATAAAATTTAGAGTATGTTTGTGCTTTTATTAGCTTGATATTAAGTATATTAAAGTGATAAAACTAATGAATGATGTTGTTACTGAATTGGTGGCTTAACATTTTTTAACAGTAAATTGCTACGTTTCAAGGATATGACAGTAAAGATTTGGTCGATCATAGAGCTGAAAGTTTTATTTTTGTACTTGATGATTAAAGAAATTAAAAAAATTATTATGAATTTATCGTTGAAAACAATTACGACAACCCTTGCTTTTTGGTTATTGCTTTGCAATTTCAACGCACATTGTCAAACATTCTCAATTGATACAGATGAATTTTTTGACTCTGATGAAGAAATAATCGGTCCGAAATTCTATCAATACTATAAAGAGTCTGAAATAGTTGCTAATGGAATTGTCCCTACGGATATGATATTTGTTCCTACCAGTATATTATATAAAAATCGTTGGGATACACTTAATATCAGAACAGGACGGATAGACTGGTCGAAAATATCTGATTCAACTGTACTCTTCATTCATAACCTGAAGGATAATGGTTTTGTATTTCCTCATAAGGGGAAAGTAATTTCACCATATGGATACAGAGGAGGAAGAATGCATACCGGAATGGATATTAAATTAAATAGAGGTGATACCGTGGTTAGTGCTTTTAATGGCAAGGTAAGAATATCCAGAACCATTGGAGGATATGGAAAAATCGTTGTAATCAGGCATAATAATGGAATTGAAACAGTTTATGCTCATTTATCAGCTTCATTGGTCCATGTGAATCAGGAAGTAATTGCCGGACAACCTATTGGATTTGGTGGTCGTACAGGAAGAGCGACGACTGATCATCTTCACTTTGAAACAAGGATACTGGGTGAGCCCTTTAACCCTGCCAAGATAATTGATTTTGATCATTTTTGTATCAAAGGGGATAAAGTAACTATGGATAAGCAATTACTGGGATTCGGTACTAAACCTGCTTCTATGGTAACAGATACTCCTAAAGAATCAGAAGGGAAGTATGTTAAAATACATTCAGGCGACACCTTATATGCTTTGGCTCTTAAGCATAAAACTACTGTTGATCGTATATGCAAAATAAATGGCATTACTACTAAAAAAGTTCTTAAAATTGGTACTGTACTCTGCATAGAATAGTTGTGTTCTCATTGATTAAATGCTTAAATTTGCATACATTTCAGTATTAAACAATGAGCAATATAACCGATATATTAAATAAGGAAACCCTTACCCGTGAGGATATCATCTATCTTCTTCGTGCAAAAGACAATGACTTAAAGAGTTTATTTGCTTTTTCTACTAAAGTGAAAGAAGCGCAAGTAGGCAATTTTGTATATTTCAGAGGTCTGATTGAATTCTCTAATATTTGTGACAAGAATTGCTATTATTGTGGCATTCGTAAAGGAAATAAAAATACCCATCGATATAATCTTACCGACGACGAGATATTAGGAGCTGCTAAGTTTGCTTATGAGAATAATTATGGCTCAATTGTCCTTCAGGGAGGAGAATTGGAAAACGAAATATTTACCCAACGTATTGAAAGTTTAATTAAGGCCATTAAAAAGATTTCTGATCAGAAACTGGGAATTACTTTATCAGTAGGAGAGCAATCATTAGATACTTATAAGAAATGGTTTGATGCCGGTGCTCACAGATACCTGTTACGTATTGAATCATCAAATAAGAAATTGTACTATAAAATGCACCCTAATGATGAAAAGCATAACTTTGAACGAAGGCTTCAGGCATTATATGATTTACGATTAGCAGGATACCAGGTAGGCACAGGAGTCATGATAGGGCTGCCATTTCAAACCATTGAAGACCTAGCTGACGATCTGCTGTTTATGAAGGAACTTGATATTGACATGTGTGGCATGGGACCTTATATAGAGCATGCAGAAACCCCTTTATGGCAATACAGGAACTTGTTGCTCCCATTGGAAGAACGTTTCCAGCTTGCTCTTAAAATGATTGCTGTGTTACGAATAATCATGAAAGATATCAATATAGCTTCAGCTACAGCACTACAGGCAATTGACCCTATCGGGCGTGAAAAAGCACTTAAAATAGGAGCGAATGTGATCATGCCTAATATTACCCCCGGCGCTTATAGAAATGATTACAAACTATATGAAAATAAACCCTGCACCAATGAAGAAGCTGATGATTGCCGTAGTTGCCTTGAGGTGCGGATTCATCTTTCAGGGAATGAAATAGGTTATAATGATTGGGGAGATTCGCATCATTTTAAGAATAGAAAATAATATTTTGACATCAACAATCCTGATTTATGAAACAATACCATGACTTACTCCGACATATTCTTACTAATGGTACTCTAAAAGATGACCGTACAGGTACAGGTACAATGAGTGTATTCGGTTATCAGATGCGTTTTAGCCTGAGTAATGGATTCCCCTTATTAACAACCAAGAAAGTTCATCTTAAGTCAATTATTCATGAATTGCTGTGGTTCCTTTCAGGAAACACTAATATAAAATACCTGAATGAAAATAAAGTAACAATATGGGATGAGTGGGCAGATAAGAATGGTGATCTTGGTCCGATTTATGGGCATCAGTGGCGATCATGGACTGCTCCTGACGGGAGGGTAATAGATCAGATCAGTAATCTGATTTCATCCATAAAAACTAATCCTGATTCACGCAGATTGATCGTAACAGCATGGAATCCAGGTGAAATTCAAAATATGGCATTACCTCCATGCCATATTTTATTCCAATTTTATGTTGCAAATGGTAAATTATCCTGTCAGTTGTACCAACGTAGCGCAGATGTTTTTATCGGTGTTCCTTTTAACATCGCTTCCTATGCTTTGTTAACACTAATGGTAGCACAGGTTACTAACCTTGTACCAGGTGAATTTGTTCATACTTTTGGTGACGCTCACATATACCTGAACCACATGGAACAGGTTAATCTGCAATTGAGCCGTACTTTTAAGCCATTACCTCAAATGAACCTAAATCCTGAGGTAAAGGATATCTTTAGTTTTAATTACAGTGATTTTGCACTTAATGGTTATGATCCTTTTCCGGCCATTAAAGCTTCAGTAGCAGTTTAATTTAAGATGATGAAAACAATTTCATTGATTGTAGCCATAGCAGAAAATAATGCCATAGGATATGAAAACAGGCTACTTTGGCATATCCCACATGACTTAAAGCGATTCAAGAGTATTACCATTGGCAGTACTGTTGTCATGGGTATGTCAACTTATCAATCGCTCCCTGTAAAGCCTTTACAAGGTAGAAAAAATATTGTAATGACTAGAAATCCTAAGGCAGAATTGCCAGGATGTCTGATTGCTCATTCGATTGATGAAGCCATTAACCTAATGGATGACTTTAAAGAAAATTTTATTATCGGAGGAGCGCAAATTTATAAGGAATTCCTGCCTTTAGCTAATAAATTGATATTGACTATTATACACAAAGATTTTGAAGGTGATGTTTTCTTCCCTGAAATTGACTTTTCACAATGGAAAGAAATTGAACACGAAGATGTGTCAAATACTCCTAACCTCGGATTTGATTATTCATATATTACCTATATCAAGGGTTGAAAATCCTGATATAGACAAAGTTTTGCTTTGAGCTTTTTATAAGATAAGCAGACCGTTTGTAATAAACATGAGAACTTACTATAGATCAATCACGATTTCATTTTGTATATAGGCTGCAAAAATACCCAAGCCACCATTAATATTACTGAATAAGGGTGTTGGTTCAGCAAATGGATTTCCTTCATCAGAATCTGATAATCCCTTGTGGTAATAATAGTAGTTTTTATCAATCACTGCGATAGTAAAGATCAACTTTACAGGTTCTTCCTGATAAGTGTAATAATCATCTGTTACAAATGAGAAGTATTGTCCTTCCTTGTTCTTATCTGAAAAATATGAGTCCCCTCTGTTAAATCTTAATTCGTCAATGTATGGGTCGAAATCTCCAGTCTGGTAACTGACTTTAGAAGCAGTAACGCAGTAATACTGTTTTGTGCCTTCAATATCAAGAAATCGGAAGTTGGCATGGCACTTGTAGAGCTCGTATTCTAACGACGAATCAATAGTAATATTTTCTATTTGAGGAGGCAAAACAATGGGAACTGTACAAATGGCATTGACTGAATAGCCGCTTGGAGTAGTTACATTCAAAGTGTATGTATTGCCGGCAATAATTGGGAAGTCCGATTTGCTGATCCTATAAATGTCATATTCAACATCATAAGGTATATTTACTGAAGTATCAGCATTTGAAATTGTAATTGTTGCATCTTTAACAACAGGAAATTTTGTAGTGTCATTATCATAACTAGAATATAAAGGTCTGCTCTTGTATACACAAATAGAAGTATATGGTGAATCGGGAGTAATAAAGCTATTAACAACGAGTTTAGGTTGCGTTTCAGGTACATCTACATCAGAAATCATTTCCTCACAGGCAGCAAGGACCATTAATAATGAAAGTAAAACCAGGTATCTTAAAATGCGGTTAATCATGATGTTAAAACTTTATAGAGTATGTAATTGAAGGAATGATTGGGAATATTGCTACCTGTTTTAATTTACTGGTTGTTGTTTGACCTTCCCAATCGCTTTCAGTATAATAAAAGTAAGGGTTCTTTCTATTGTATACATTATATACTCCAATTTCCCATGTCCGTTCATATTTTTCTTTCTTCTTTGTGAACTGGAAAGCTAAATCAAAACGGTGATACGGTTTCATTCTAAAAGAGTTCAATTCACCGTAATCAGTTACCTCGTTTGTATAGCTATTTATGTATGGACCACTTGCCAATTCAAGAAGATTACTCCAAGGCTGATGGGGATTTGCTGGATACTCAGCCAGAGGAAGAGAAATTGCGTTACCGGTACCGTAAACCCACGTTGCAGAGAAATTAATTTTTGGTGAAATACTATAAATTCCAACTACTGAAATGTCATGCCGCCGGTCATACCTCGCCCAGAACTCTTCCCCAAAGTTAAGCTCATCAAACTTAAGCTTCGTCCATGAAAGCGTATATCCAACCCAACCATTTAACTTACCTGCTTTTCTATGAATCAATATCTCTATTCCATACGATTTGCCCGATCCGGAAGTAACATTATCTTGCCAGGTGAAATTCTGTGCTTCAGTAGGATCATCTAAAACCATGAAGCTGGCACCGGGTTTATAGCCAAGTATCTTATCATTGGTTTTATAATAACCTTCAAGGGAAATGACCAGATCATAAGGTGTTATATCTTTTGCTAACCCTGCTGATATCTGGTGTGAATGTTGGGGCTTGACCTTATTGGTGGAAGGAACCCATAAATCAGTCGGCAAACCTATGCCAGTATTACTTAACATATGTATGTACTGATTCATTTCAGCATAAGCAGCTTTTACTGAGATGGTATTATGGAGCTTATAATTTATTACAAAGCGAGGCTCAGGTGAAAAATACTGTTTATTATCTGCTAGGAAATAGCTAAGTCTTACTCCTGCATTTGCGTTTAATTTGTCTCCATATTTAAAGTTATTCTCCAAATATATTCCGCCCTCTAACGATTCATAAATTGTTTTCTTGCTGGTATATAATAAATGAGCTTCGTCTTTCTCAACAATAGCACTAGGTGCAAACTGGTGATTAATGAGGTTGATACCTGCTCTGAGATGATAGTAGGGTGAAACATTATATTCAAGATCATACTTAATGCCCAAATCGCGTATGCCCGAAAGATATTCGAGCGAGTAAGACTGATTATCTTCTTTAGTAAAATTATATATCTTCAAATTATACCTGCTAAACATAAAAGAAGTGTTAGAGAAAACACGAGAACCGATAAGATGATTCCAGCGAAGGGTAGAAGTAGCGTTCTGCCAATAAAGTCCTCCCTCATCCTTCTCATTCTTTTCATAAGAAGTAATTATATTAAACTTATCTCTCCCAAAATATCCGCTCAGGTATAGTTTATTCTTAGGCCCAAAATCATAATTGACTTTAGCATTTAGATCATAAAAATAGTAGCCACCTCTTTCTGATTTATCCATAAAAGGACGGGTAATAACATCAACATAGGTTCTTCTTCCTGAAATAATAAAAGATGATATATCTTTCTTGATGGGACCTTCAAGCACTAATCGTGAAGCTATGATTCCAATACCTGCTTCGCCTGCAAACTTTTGCTTATTTCCGTCTTTCATAGTCATTTCAACTACCGACGATAATCTCCCTCCATATCGTGCAGGAAAACCACCTTTAGTAAGTTCAACACTTTTAAGGGCATCGCCATTAAAAATGGAGAAGAATCCGAACAGATGACTGGCATTATATACAGGCGCATCATCCAGAATGATCAGGTTTTGATCAGGACCACCACCTCTTACATATAAACCGCAGTTACCCTCTGAACCTTTTTGCACGCCTGGCATAAGTTGCAATGCTTTAAATACATCTTTTTCTCCGAATAGTGAAGGTATTTGCTTTACCTGTTTAACCGGAAGTGTTACCATACTAATTCGATTGCTTTCACTAATGCGTTCGCTCATTTTACCTGAAATAACCACTTCTGACAGAGTAATACCTGTTAGATCGATATTTACAATCTGATTTGATGAAAGCTGTATACTTTTTACAACTGGCTCATACCCGGAATATGAGAAGTGAATTTCATAATTATCTTCACGCAGAGAAATCGAATAATAACCATAATTATTAGTAATGACTCCTGCTTTAAGCGATGGAATATAGATGTTGACTCCGGGTAGTAATTCACGGCTCTCTTTTTCTCTGACATAACCGCTGATGGAAAATTTTGTCTGAGCAAACGATAGTGAAGGCATAAAAATTAAAAAGAGAAAAATAATAATATGCACATTGTAAACGTGGTACGGGTGCAATAAGCTTTGAATTCTTTGCATCAGGTCTTTTGTTTTTTCTTTTGAGCGGCAGGGAATAGTACATTATTAAGTATTAACCGATAACCTGGAGAATTAGGATATAAATTAAGATCTGTAGGTGGGTCACCTACTAAATGTTGATAGTCTTCAGGATCATGTCCTCCATAAAAAGTCCAGGTTCCTTTGCCATAGGTGCCATGAATATATCTAGCTTCATTGGCTGATTTATTTTCACCCATGATGATTACGTTAGGCTTAAGAAATTTCTTATTAAAAGCTGTAGTTTGTCCCATAAAGCCTTTTATAATCTGTTCATGGTCCTGGGTAAGCATGGTAGGAACAGGATCCCATTTAGCTGAAAACTCAAATAGAGTAAAGAAATCGTCTGCAATATTTACACTTCGGGTAGTGGTAACATCAATATCTGATATCTCATACACATATGGATTGAGTACCACATGGAAATCATTAAAAGCAAAGCATTTGTCATAATCCAGGTGGTTATTGGCGTCAGGTTGAGCACCATCACCGTCAAACATAATATCACAAATATCGATATTCTCGGCAGCCAGGGCAACATCATAACTGTCAGGTGCTGAACACATGGCAAACAAATATCCTCCACCTGCAGTAAATTCCTTTATTTTATTGGCAACTGCAACTTTTAGTTTTGAAACCTTTGAAAAACCAAGTTTAGCAGCCATTGCTTCAGTCGATTTTACATCTTCCTGGTACCATTGAGTAGTATGGTATGCCGACCAGAACTTGCCATACTGCCCGGTAAAGTCTTCATGATGTAGATGAAGCCAGTCGTACAAAGGCAAAGCTCCACTAATCACTTCTTCATCATAAACTATGTCATATGGAACCTCAGCGTAAGTGAGGGCAAGTGTAACGGCATCATCCCAGGGAAGTTTATTTTTAGGACTATACACAGCAATCTTTGGAGCTTTCTGCAGTTTCATTTCGTCCATATTTGACTGAGGATCGGCGATTTCCTGCAGTATCAAATCCTTCTGAACATCAGCGATTATCTCATAGGATATTCCTCTAATCACACATTCTCCTTCAATGGTAGGGTGGTGTTTTAACAAAAAGCTTCCACCGCGATAATTTAGCAACCAGCTTACTTCTACGTGTTGCTGCAATGCCCAATAAGTCAACCCATATGCCTTGAGATGATTTTTTTGCGACCTGTCCATTGGAATGAGTATATAGGCAGCTTTAATATTGAAGCAAAGTAAAAGCAGGAAGAATAGGGCTAATGCTTTTTTCATATAGAACATTTAATTAAAATAACGAAAGATCACCCCTCATTATTACAAAAATTAATTAATTAAAAGGGAGTTGTACCATCATCATTCATATCGTTCATTTTTGACGGAACAGTAATAGTTTGCTCAAAACTCCGATTAGGCATTAGTGATGATTGCAATGGGTTATCAGTGGGATCAGGATCAACAAACTTGGCATATTTGCTTATAAACTTCAGATTAACATCCTGAAGAGCACCGTTTCTATGTTTAGCAATACTTATTTCAGCCAGTCCAAGGAGACTTTCGCCCTCTTGATTTTGTTCCATCTTATAATATTCAGGACGGTAAATAAAAATTACCATGTCAGCGTCCTGTTCAATGGCACCTGATTCCCTCAAGTCAGATAACAACGGCTTTTTACTTGGGCGTGATTCAACTGACCTGTTTAACTGTGAAAGGGCAATTACCGGAATATTGAGTTCTTTTGCCAAAGCCTTCAGTGATCGTGATATGTTACTTATTTCCTGTTCCCTGTTACCATTGCTTCTTTCAACGCCTCCCGACATAAGCTGAATGTAGTCGATGATAATCATTTGAATATTATGCTGAGCTTTGAGTCGTCGGGCTTTAGCTCTTAATTCAAATATTGATAATGATGGGGTGTCGTCAATATAAATGGGTGCATCAATAAGATTACTGATTTTTGAATTCAGTTGTTGCCACTCATAAGGTTCAAGGTCACCTTTACGAAGCTTATCACCTGGTAATTGAGCTTCAGCAGAGATAAGCCGTGTAACAAGCTGTACTGATGACATTTCAAGTGAAAAGACAGCTACGGCTTTATTGAAGTCAATTGCTGCATTACGAGCAACGGTAAGGACAAACGCCGTTTTACCCATACCCGGTCGTGCTGCGATAACAATAAGGTCTGAAGGTTGCCATCCTGAAGTAACTCTATCAAGTTCTGTAAAGCCTGAACCCACTCCACTGAAAGTGCCCTGATTGTTTTTTGCTGCTTCTATTTGTTTGACAGCATTACGAACTAACGACTGCATGTCAGCATAATTTCTGCGCAGGTTGTTTTCACCAACTGAGAATAACTCATTTTCAGCTCTATCAAGCAGATTAAAAACATCAGTGGTGTCTTCGTAAGCATCACGAATTATGTCAGAAGATATACGGATCAGTTCACGTTGTATAAACTTTTGCAGTATAATACGCGTATGAAATTCCGTATTGGCAGCCGATGCGACCCTGTTAGTCAGTTGGGCAATATAAAAAGGACCGCCTGCTGCTTCAAGTTCACTGGTCGATTTTAACTCGTTAGTGACTGTAAGTATGTCAATAGGTTCTGTTTTTGTAAACAGCCTGGATATCGCTGAAAATATAATCTGATGTGATTCTTTATAAAAAGCTTCAGGTTTTATAATATCAATAACAGAGGCAAGAGCATCTTTCTCGAGCATAATAGCTCCCAATACAGCTTCCTCTAAGTCAATTGCCTGAGGAGGCAACTTCCCGTGATTGAAAATATCAGCTTTTGTAATCTTGTTTCGGGTGGTGTCCTTGATCTTTTGTTTGTTGTCTTCCATACTTCAAAAATAGTCAACCAATCTGAGTAATCCTCATTTTAGACTGTTAAAGTTATCAACAATAAATTGCTTTCAAAAAGAAATACGTAATTAATTGTCAGTCAAATGCATTTTAGTCATTGCAAAATCCTGTTAAATTGATGTAGCAGCCTTATTAGCAGAATATAGTCCAGAATGTTAGTCATTGCAATATCCAATTAAATACTCGTAAATATAGCGGGTAGCATTTTACCATTCGCAGTGATAGGCATCAGATGCTGTCCTCTCTACTAAGTTTATTCCATACACAAAATGTGAGTAATATATCTTATTAAGATTTTCAATAGTAATTTCAGGGGAGTAAATGTATTCTAGCTCTTTTGCCATCGAAAAGACATTTTCATCTAAATCAACATGTGGATGGTAAATCCAATGTTCTGCAGCGGCCCTTAAAATGTCGGTTAAATTTATGTGATTAAAACACTCCTTTGCTTTCTCCAGGCTGATAAGAGTTGTTTTATCACCGGCACAACAGACCGTTTCATTAATATTTATATTAGTTGTTACGCCTTTTAATTAATTGTGGTATTCTATGCCTTCGTTGTATTGATAGTACTTATTTTCATTATCATGGTCAATTAATGCAATAGCATCAATAAAAGGCTCATAGGGTTTATAGCCTTTTATTTGTGGAATTGGAGGCTTGCATATGGAAAAGGGTAAAAAGCAAGTTTGTAAATTCAGGTGTTTCAAATAAAGCTTAATAGTTTGCTTATCAGCAAATGACAGTCCGGTTAAATGAGCATTGAACAATGATAGTTTCCAATCAGTCATTATATCCGTTTCTTTATTATTGAAACTTGTAATGCCTGAATTGTATAGCTCAAATCTTCTATCCAGGTTTATACATTTGACCATTAACACATTAATATCATCTATGCCTTTCCAGCAATGCCCTATAAAGTCACATAAAAAGGTTGTTAACAGTACGGTGAGATGCTGATGGGGGTGATTTCGACAGGTTTAAAACATTTTTACACTTTTCAATAAGAATTGTAACCTTTTGCTGTATCTCTATACAACTTTTAGTTGCATTTTCTGACATAAAAAGAGAATGAATATTAAGCTCATTTTCAAGTATGTAGCCCGGATTAATAGAAACCAAATCCAATGATTCTAAATCAAACCCCGAACCGGTAATAACATGATAATGCAGAGCTGCATCCAGATAAAAAGTAGGTGAAACATCCGATGAACTCTTTACTTCATAAGCTTTCCACCTTGTTGATGATTTGACTAAAATATTAATATTGCTAGTACCCTATCATGTTCAAAAGTTGCTTCGTAAATTACCTGGTTGCCCTTATCAATAGCATCTTTAGTTTTGACTCATGCTTTTATTTAAAGCAACATTTCTAAAAGGCGCACAATTGATCCCGCCGGGGAACAATTGTTGCGTCTTTTTTCCAATATCGTGTCCTCGGTTGAATTATGCCAATTGTTCAACTGCGAGCTTATCGTAAAGGAATGGTCGTTTATTATGAAGGTATAATGATTTAAGGCATTGACTGCCCCTTATAAAGGTTGATTTCGACAGAAGATGAGTCGACATTATTCTTTCGAAATAGAAATTAATTCAACTTCAAAGATAAGAGTTGCTCCACCCGGTATAGGGCCTGAACCTTTGTCGCCATAAGCTAATGATGAAGGAATATAGAGTATATATTTTGCACCTGGTTTCATTAACTGCAATCCTTCTGTCCAGCCCGGTATCACTCTGTTAAGAGGGAATTTAACACTTTGGCCTCTCTCAATTGATGAGTCAAAAACAGTACCATCAATGAGTTTTCCGGTATAATGCACTTCTACAACATCTTCAGGAGTAGGATTGACACCAGTCCCTTCATTGATAACTTTATATTGAATACCACTTGGTAATTCAACAACACCCGGTTGACTCTTATTCTCTTGGAGGAAAGCAGCTCCTTTAGCTTTTTCAAAAGTAGCTACCTGTGCTGTTTTTTGATCTCTCTTAGCTACCATTTCTTTCTGGAATTCAACCATTAATGACTCAGTTGCCTTAGCACTAATAAGAGTATCATTCCCAGAATAGCCGTTATTTACACCGGCATAGAATATATCCAAATTGACAGTAATTTCATTGGTTTTTAGGTTATTGCCAATGTCATGGCCAATAATATAACTAATACTGTCGAGCTTGCTTTGCAAAATCAGGACATTTTCAGATTTATTATCCTCTTTTGTTTGTTTTTTCTTCTTTTGCGCTGAGGCATCCATGCTGATCAATATTGTTATTGCCAGGAGGAAAATAGTGAGTGTGCTTTTCATAAATGTTATTTAAAAGTTAATTTGCAAAGTTAATTAATCATTGTTTTGTCTTACTTAATTCTTGGTAGTTTTAAACATTATTGGCAATTTAAACTATGGTAATTTCCTCTTCGGGTATTATCGATTCTCCTTTATATCTTAAAAAGAGTTGAACAATGGCAATAACATCTTTCTGACAATATGTGACGATTCGTTCAAGATCATTGTCATGCCAGTATACGGAATATACTTCGCTCCCTTCAATATCGTCTTTAGGCGTTTGAATGCCAAATATGGTAGTCAATAAGGAAAGTGATGTATAGTTTTTGTGATCACCGAATTTCCATAGATCCATAGTATCCAAGTGCTTTACTTCCCATGGTTTACAACCTGAAATGTCAAGGATGGCAGGTAACTTTATCCCATTTACCAGCATACGCCTTGCAATGTAAGGAAAGTCAAATTCTTTGCCATTATGGGCACAAAGCATGGAGTCATGCTTGTTATAACTTTTATGCAGCAATTCCGCTAATTCATTAAGTATAGTAGCTTCATCATGTGAGGCAAATGATTTGATCCTTAATTGTTGATTATTCAAGTAACCGACCGAAATGCATACAATCTTGCCAAATTCAGCATAGATTCCGGCTCTTTCATATAGTTTTTCAGGTGCAATTTCCGGCTCATTACGTGCAAGTAAAAGTGCTTTATGATCCCAGCAAAGCTTGAGATTTTTAGGCAATTCTTCATATTGACGATATTGCGGAACTGTTTCTATATCTAGAAATAAAACACTGTTATTTTTAATATTGTCAAGCATAAATGATATTTTTGTCCTTAAAGATATCAATTTTTTTTACTCTTGTTGCAATTTCTGACATTCTTTATCTGTTTATATAAATAATCAGCACCTGTTTAATATTATAGCGATGCCCCAAAAGTACCATTTAATTGTTTTAATATTGGCTTTCACAATACTCGTGGGAGGTTGCAAAAAGCAGGATATCATTGTATCTGTTCCTGATGTTGAAATGATTGCTCCTTATAATGACCAATTATTCAGTACTTTTGACACGGTTTTTATAAAGGGTGAAATAAAACACTCACGGACTATATTGAAAATTAATCTTTCTATTGTAAATGAACAATTACAACCTATAGTTTCCGGTAAAGTAATCGAGGTAGGCAGTAACGAGTATTACCTGAATACATACCTTGTCATCGATAATAAATATATAGGAAACAGTCGAAATTTTCTGTTGATAAAAATTGAAGATAATGTTGAAATTCATAAGAATTGGGTTGAAATCAGTATTATTGGTCTTGATCGACAATTGAAAAATATTCTTGTAGTGACTGGCACATCCAATAATAACAAATTGATCAGCCTGTACCCGAATAGTACGGTAAATACTTTGTTTTCATGGACATCTGACTATCTGGGAGGGTATGCAGACTCCCATAACAGTATGTTTTATACTTGTGGCAAACAATTGGATGGCATTCGTGGCTGGGAATTGATTGATAATCAACTTAAATGGTATATATCGCTGATTCCCAATTCTTCATTGCCATATTTCACTGCATTTGATTCACAGAATGGAATTGTTATTGCTGCTACAAATGAGGGCTACATTAAAGGATATAATACTGATGGGTTAAATGTATTTAAAAGTGACCAATTGTCTAATGGTAAATATACCGGGATATTAAAGTCTGATAAGTTCCTGATTGCAGTTTTTAAACCCTATTCAGGGAACATGAAATCGATTATAGTATTCAATTTTCCGGCAGGCAATATATTCAGACAAACCCAATTAAAAGGAGAGGTGATAGACATGATTGGAAAGGATGATAATCAAATATTAATGATAGTGGAAGATCAGGGCATTAATAAAGCAATGATTTACGATATTGAATCCAACAGCTTAAACATTTTGCATACCTTACCCTCTGAACCAATTACTACCGTTGAAATGTCAAATGATTATATTTTTATGGCTACAGCCGGTTCTATATTTTGGTATAAACCTGATTATGGAAGTGTAGTGGAATATATCCAAAAGCAAAATGTTGTATCGATGGCTTTCGATAATATCTCTAATCAACTGTTTGCCGGGGTAAATGATAGCATATTTGTATATAAGCTTCCCGGAACTACTGCTGTTGAAAGCTTTTTTGCAGGTGACAAGATTAAGGATATTCAACTCTTTTATAATAAATAATCAATGTCAAAAATAATACTGGCTCATACAGAAGATGGTTCTTACACTCTTTTTAATGAAGATATTAATGAACACTATCATTCTATTCATGGTGCAGTAAGGGAGTCAACTCATATTTTTATTAATGCAGGGCTAATGTCAATGGTTGGCAGAAATCCTGAAATCAGAATTCTTGAAATAGGTTTTGGTACAGGATTAAATGCCTTATTAACATTAATAGAACAGCAAAAACTTAATATTAAAGTTAATTATTCAGCATTGGAGCCTTATCCGGTGCCCAGAGAAATATATGAAAAGCTAAATTACTGTAATTTTTTAGCTGTTCCCATATTGAATTCTTCGTTTGAATTAATGCATAGCAATATTGACAATAATTCTGTAAAGATCAATCGTGATTTTACTTTTAATGGCTATTTAACCACTTTCCAGAAGTTTGAGTCGGTGGATAATAATTTTGACCTGATATACTTAGATGCTTTTTCACCGGATACCGAACCTGCTTTATGGACTGAAGATATATTTATTAAACTTCACAGGATAATGAATAAAGAGGGCGTAATTGTAACCTATTGCAGTAAAGGGATCGTCCGTAGGTTAATGCAGTCATGTGGATTCAGTACAGAACGACTGCCCGGGCCTCCAGGCAAACATGAAATATTAAGGGCTACTGCTCTCTAGAGATATTTTCACCGGCAATCCTATTTGAATAAATTGATTATGAGTTATTCGTTCAGTTGCCTGGAAATAAGATGATCTATTATTGTAAAAAGATTATTTGGACTCAGAGTCCTCCAGTTTACTTGTTTTAACAGTCCGCCCATGTTGAGGTAGTAGTTCAAGTGACAATGTACGAATTCGTCTAGTACATGATCTCTAAAGTTAATCAGAGCAATCCATCCATCTTCAATATCTTCGAACCATTCCTGGTAGTATGAATCATCATCAGCATGAAAATTAAGGACATTTTCACCAATCAGAATAAATTTATTCACTCCTTCCTTAACCATGTACTCAATCAAATTCCTTTTCAGGTACATGATGTCGTTGTATAAACAGTCATTCCATTCACCAATCAGTTCAATTACAGTATATCCTACATTATAATCAACGTACAAAACCTTAAGATAAAGTGTTGCAGAACCTATTTCATCCCATCTTGGGTGGATATAATAGTTATAGATGACATTGTTAAAATTCAGATCACTATATTCCTTTCCAAAGAATGGAGAGCGAGAATCCTGTGAAGGGTCATACAAGTCTTCCCAGGCATAAAAAGGTGCTATATCATGCATAATTATTGGCATCTGGCTTATACAATAAAACGGCAATTTGTATTAATTGTTATCTGAAACACAAGGTAGGCTAATGCTTTTTTTATGAGGTATCAATGTGATAGTATGAGACCATAAATTACAAATCAAAATAAGTTGCTATTTTCCTTTATCTTTACATTAAAGTTTTGATGTTCACCCTTTTATATTTCAAATGTATGTATAAAGTAGAAGAATTGACAAAAGCTAAAAACATTGCACTCATTAATCTTGGCTTAACATATAATCATGATTTACTGATAATTGCTGATGGAATCGGGCTAGGCAAGTTATGCTAAATCTAACCAACAATGCTCTTAATTTCACTTCAAGTGGATACATTAAAATGGGGTTCTAAAACGATAGTAATTCAGTAAGGATTTTTGTCAAAGACACTGGTATAGGTAATACTCCACACAACCATCAGATAATATTCAAGAGATTCCAACCAATCATCGCTAATATTTTACCTGGAAAAGGAGGAACAGGTTTTGGAATGCCTATCTCAAAAGTACCGGAGCTACAATACTACATGCTTCTGATGGCAATAAAGCCCTGGGAATAGCTCTATCTAACGATAAGGCAAAGGCTATTGAAGCAGGATGCGATTCTTATGTCTCAAAACCGATTAGCAAGAAAGCCATATTTGATGCTTCGGCTAAGAATTTTGAAGGTTAGATACTTCCAAATATAATACGCTTATCGCATATCAATTTCATCAACTCCAGGGTGACTTGCAGCCTTAAACGTAAACATACTGTCAGTAAATGGTTGGTTAACATCCATTTTATTGACTATATAGCTGTAAATTGATCCATTTTTGTCGTATATTGAAATTGTATTAATCATTTTCTTGGTACGATCAATAGTTGCACGGACTTTGGTGAAGTTCTTTTTCTTTATTGGAACTAATTCGATAGTTTGGATCTGTGAGGTCTCCTTGATCAGTTTTGGACGGTAGTCTTTATTATATGAAGAGAGAAGTTTAGTAGGAGTAAATGAATCATCATCAGTATTAACACTATTTATTTGCACCTCATTCGCATCTTTAAGATAGGTCCAAACGGTTTTGCTATCGCATATTACCTCCTGACCTGAAAAGGTGAGTTTGTATTTATCGCCTTTAGAAATCAACACTCCTTTATAACTTTCATTGATTTTTTTAGCAGCATTTTCCATTTTATAAGTAAACTCAATACGAATGGATTTGTAAGATTTAGTAGTTGCTGATAGATCATTAAGAATGGTTTGGGCTTTTTTATCATTCTGAGCCATCATTCCTATAGTTAATAGCAGTATCAAGCTGGTTAGCACAATTTTTTTCATTGAATAGATGTAGTTGTTAGTTAAAAATTATTGTTATGGTTATCCATATACAGGTCCTTCAAAAACTGTTCCAAAGCCATCTCACTTGCAACTTTTACTTCACGGGCTTTGCTGCCTTCGAAAGAACCTACAATACCGGCAGCCTCTAATTGATCAATAATACGGCCCGCCCTGTTATAACCTAGTTTTAATTTTCTTTGCAATAATGAAGTGCTGCCTTGTTGGGTTGCGACTATAATATGGGCTGCGTCTTCAAATAATTCATCACGTTGCCCCGGATCAAAGCTTACTTCTTTCTCGTCTTGTTCATCAGAAAATTCCGGCAAATTATAGGCATCAGCATATCCTCTTTGTGAACCAATAAACTCAGTTACCCTTTCTACTTCATGAGTGTCGACAAATGCGCATTGTAACCGTAACAAATCACTGCCTGTTGAAAGAAGCATATCCCCTCTTCCAATTAATTGATCAGCTCCCCCGCTATCAAGAATTGTTCTGGAGTCAATCTTTGAAATAACCCTGAAAGCCATACGGGCAGGGAAGTTAGCTTTAATAGTACCTGTAATGATATTAACTGAAGGACGCTGAGTTGCTATTACTAAGTGAATCCCTATTGCCCTGGCTTTTTGTGCTAAAAGTGTTAATGGAACCTCAATTTCTTTTCCTGCAGTCATAATCAAGTCAGCATATTCGTCAATTACTACTATCAGGTAGGGGAGGAACCTGTGTCCTTGTAAAGGACTAAGTTTGCGGGCCAGAAAGCGTGTGTTGTATTCTTTAATATTACGTACCTGGGCATCTTTAAGTAAATCATACCTGTTCTCCATCTCAATGTTGAGTGAATTCAGAGTACGTACTACTTTACGAGTATCAGTAATAATTGCTTCTTCCGAGTCAGGTAGCTTTGCCAAAAAGTGCCTTTCAATCTTTGAAAAGAGAGTAAGCTCTACTTTTTTAGGGTCAATCAATATGAATTTAACTTCTGAAGGGTGTTTGCAATACAATATAGAGGTAATCAGAGCATTCAATCCCACTGATTTACCTTGTCCTGTCGCTCCGGCCATGAGTATATGAGGTAATTTAGCCAGATCAACTATATAAGGCTCGTTCTGTATGGTTTTGCCTATACCAAACGGTAGATCATATTTTGAGGACTGGAACTTCTCTGAACCAAGAATTGATTTCATAGGCACTATTTCCGGTTTCAGATTTGGTACCTCAATTCCTATAGTACCTTTGCCCGGAATAGGAGCAATGATACGTATGCCCATGGCTGCAAGACTGAGGGCAATGTCATCTTCAAGGTTTCTGATCTTGGAAATTCGTACTCCTTTGGCAGGGATAATTTCATACAACGTAACGGTTGGCCCTATAGTTGCCTTGATTTTGTCAATGGCTATTCCATAGTTCCCTAATGTCTCAACAATTCTGTCCTTATTGGCTTCAAGCTCTTCTTTTTGTGCTGCGTACGAAACATTACCAGGTGAATAATCATCTAATAAATTCAGAGTTGGCTTTTTATAATCAGGCAATTCAAGAGTCGGATCATACTCTGTGTCTATGGTGTAATGTATCGGAGATTCTGCTTTTTCTTGGTCTGCTTCCTCTTCGGGTTCATTTGCAATTGGAGATTGTTCTATTGTAAATTCAATGTCATTGTTTGGAGTGGTAACTTTTATTTCCTCTTTTGTAATGCTATTATCATCAGTAAGGACAAATTCCTTCTGCTCAAGTTCTTCATCTTCTACGGCAAACTCCCGCGTATTATATTTGTCCTCAGGAACTGAATTACCAAACTTCAAATTTGCTTTCTTTTCATTGACTGAGTCAAAAGAGTCTTTCTCATCTGCAGAATTATCCCCCACGGGCTCCAGTTCTGCTGGTGGTTTGGGTAGCGCCAATGGCATATTAAATGCAAAGACCAGAATGGCAAGCAAGGTAAAAAAAAGTGCAATAGCGATGCCTGTCTTGCCTAAAAGACCTTCAAGCCAACTTGCAGACTGAAAACCGGTAACACCTCCCAGTATAGCAAAGGAGGTGTTTTTAAAAATGAATCCGAGAGCTACAGGAAGCCAGATGATACCAATCATTGATAATCCAATAGTCCTCCATAAAGGAAGAACGGAAATCTTGAGTGATAAACGAATTCCTGTAACAAATAAAATAAGTATTAAGAGAAATGAAGCAATTCCAAATCCTTTTTTAATAAAAAGAATTGAAATCGCAGCACCCAGTCTGCCAGCCCAATTATCTGCCTGAACAGAATCATCAGTTAAAATCTCATGAAAAGAAAAATAAGAGAAAATATCATCAGCATCCCATTTAAAATATAGGAAGAGGTAGGAGGAAAAGGCAAATAAAAGATATAGAGATAGCAGGACCAGGAAGACTCCCAGAATCTTTCCAATTCTTCCATCAGTCATCCAGTCAGGGAAAGCTTTTTTACTGCTTTTCTTTCTCCTAACTGACTTTTCAGATGGTTCTTCTTTGGGTCTGTTTTTTTTAAGAGTATTGCCTTTAGCTGCCATTTACTTCAAAATCAAAATTTACATTCCACCACCAAAAAGCTGCCTTAACTGTTCAGGTGTTGTTTCTTTATATTCTGAAGGCACTTCAAATTGTCGGTTTGATACTCTGCCTTTTTCAACACTAGTAGCTGTAAGAAGCATATTCATCCCCTGCATTTTATAACGGAATTCTAAAGGAATACCCGTAAGATTCCTATATTCATTATCATAGAATATTTTGTTATCGCCAACTTCATTAGAATAATACACTACAACAGGGTTTAATTTACTTTTTTCATCACCATAGTGAATGTTTGCTTTCTTACAAACATAACCAGCTATTTCCTTGCTTTCATTAGCGGGTTCAACTATCGGCTCTTTACCAAGCGGCTTATTCTGTTTATTCGGTTTCATAGCTACTTTCTTATCCATAATATCAAGCAGGATAACAGTAGTCTTTGCATCAGAATCCATAATAAGTACCTGTGTCATGTCAGCCATTAATAATTCGGCGCGAGCCTTATTTCCATCCAAATAAAGTTTCATTGTCTGAGGCATGGATGTCTGTTGGGCAGGATTGACATTTAATTCAGGATAAGTGATCTTATATGTGATGATGCCTTTAAATGGATTGTTCGTCTTTTGCGCTTTGGTAGTGAATGATACCAAAAGAGTAAGAAAAATTAATGCGGTTATGGTTTTTAGTTTCATGATTTGAAGGGTTAAAAATAATTTTATTCTTCTTCTTTAATTACAATTCTTTCAATCATATCACCTGCACGTATTAAATCTATTACATCAAGGCCTTCATAAACTTTTCCAAAACAAGTATGTTTGCGGTCAAGGTGTTGAGTGTTTTGTCTGTTATGGCATATAAAGAACTGTGAACCACCGGTGTCGCGCCCTGCATGTGCCATTGACAAAACGCCACGGTCATGGTACTGATTATTCCCGTCAAGTTCGCATTTAATGGTATAACCAGGTCCCCCGGCACCTGTACCTGACGGACATCCACCCTGAATAACGAAATCAGGTATTACCCTGTGAAAGGTTAATCCATCATAAAACCCGCTCTTGGCTAGTTTAATAAAATTAGCAACCGTATTGGGAGCATCTTTTTCATAAAAATTTACTTTCATTACGCCTCTTTGCGTATGTATTTCAGCGATCTGCATATAGTGTATTTGTTTTGTTTTACTTTATTTGATAGTCCTCATTAACTTGTTAAACCTGATCTTCCCGTTGAAAAGTGTTTTGTTATTATCAAGTGAAAGCCATACAAAAACTGCTTTTCCAACTATATGGTCTTTAGGTACAAATCCCCAAAAACGTGAATCGGCAGAATTATGACGGTTATCACCCATCATCCAGTAGTAATCCATTTTGAAGGTATAGGTTGTTTCAGGCTTCCCATTAATAATGATTTGATTTCCGGAAATTTCGAGATTATTATTCTCGTAAACTTTTATTATCCTTTCATAAAGAACAATGTTTTGTGAATCAATTTTAACAGTTTGACCTGCCTTTGGTATCACAATAGGTCCGAAATTATCTACATTCCAGGGATAAGCTGAGTCAAAAGGGAAAATATAATTTTGCCAGAATCCCTTGGGCTGGATCATCTTCTTTACTTCTTTTACGTTGACAAATCCTTTTAACTTTTCAACAGATTCATTTGTAAGGGTAATTTCAAATTCATCTTGTTGAGCCATAAGAACATCTTCAGTAACACCCAGCTTTTCAAGAGCTTTTGGGTTAATGCGTGAACCGTCGGTCCTTACCAGATAAGTGTATTGTGACTGAACAGGAAGTATAGTTGGCTTATCATTAATATAAACCACCTGGTCCTTGATCTCCAGCTTATCGCCAGGTATTCCAATGCAACGCTTAATATAGTTCTCGCGCTTATCAACAGGGCGTGCTACAATATCACCAAAGCTTTCCTTATCACCCCATACTCGTTGTCTGCTATATCTTCTTACCAAATCATAATAACTTTGATTCTGAACTTTTAACGCAACAGTGTCTCCATCAGGATAGTTAAAAACCACAACATCATTGTTCTTGATGGTGGTTAACCCGGGAAACCTATAATAAGGCAGTTTGACCCATTCAACATATGATTTGGTAAATTGCGTGAGTGGTAGCGTGTGATGCACGAATGGAAATGCAATTGGAGTGTTGGGAACTTTAGGCCCGTAACTTAGTTTACTTACGAAAAGATAATCACCTACCAATAATGATTTTTCCATTGATGATGTTGGTATGGTATAGGCTTCAAACATAAACATCCTGATTATGGAAGCAGCTATCACTGCAAAGATTATAGCATCTATCCATTCACGTGTAGCAGTTTTCTTCTTTGGAACCCTTTGGTCAGGTTGTACATAATCACCCTCCCTTTTGATCCCCAACCATGGTAAATACAAATATGGGAAAATCACTGAAAGTGCCTGATCGCCTAATCCATATATCTTGTAACATTTTAGTGTTTCCACTATGATCAGCATCACCATGAATGCATTGATAAATGGAGTTAAAAGAAAGAGGTACCACCACATTGGTTTGTTAATAATTTTCAACCAAATATAGTAGTTGAAATATGGAATTACAGATTTCCATCCTGAATAACCTGCTGTTTCGAAGGTCTTCCATACTAATACAGGGAAGAAAGTTATCAGAATTACTAATGTTACTACAACTGACATACGGTTTTTTATATTGTCCTTCTATAAGGAGGATTGTTTGCAACCATTAACTTAATCTATCAATTTTCGTGCCTGATTCAAGCAAGTTACTCATATTGAAAAATCCTTTACGTCCTTGCAACCATTCAGCAGCAACAACAGCACCTTGAGCAAATCCCTTCCTGCTATGGGCAGTATGCTTTATTTGAATGGAATCAACTTCTGAATTCCATGTAATAATGTGCGTGCCGGGCACCTCACCAATCCGTTCACTATTGATTTTTATTTTACCTTCCTGCTCCTCATCCATGGTCCATCCGTTATAACGGTCAGCAGCTTCGGTTATTCCTTCAGCCAGCGTAATGGCTGTACCACTTGGAGCGTCTTTCTTATGAATATGGTGAATTTCTTCAATATTAACTTTATAGTCGTCAAGCGGACCTAATAATCCAGCAAGTTTTGTGTTGATTTCAAAGAATATATTAACGCCAATGCTGAAATTTGAAGCATAAAAGAATGCTTTTTCTTCACTCTCAGCCCTTTGTCCGGCTAGTTTCATCTGGTCAATCCACCCTGTGGTACCTGATACAACGGGTATGTTAAGGTCAAGGCAACGATTCACAATAATCGATGCCGTTGCAGGGGTGCTAAAATTGATAATAACATCACAATCAGGCATAGCTTTATTTTGCCAGTCTGCTTCATTGTCAAATATAGCTACAATGGAATGTCCCCGTTCAATTGCAATCTTTTCAATTTCGTGGCCCATATTGCCGTAGCCTGCAAGTGTAATTTTCAAAGGTTTTGTTTTTCAAAAAGTCATACATAATCTAATGCCGCCTGTTCCAAAAGGGTGTTCAGGTGTCCTGATAATCATAGGTTGAACATTCAAACTCAGGTCCTCTGAAACATCATAATCAAAAAAATGAGCATCCACAGTAGCATCAAGCACATTCAAAATGTACCAAGCCGCAGTAAAGATAACAGAAAGTTCCACTCGTCGCCTATAAAAATCACGGCCCTCTAAAAGATCATTAACATCGGGATATCGCTTAACATACTTATTGTCAGTATAGCCGGTATCACCGTTGGATGTGTATCTGTAAGCCTCAGTAAATTCCTTTGTTTCTGCATTATTGATACTGATGTAATAGGCCAAAATACCAAATCCTGCATAAATTACCGGAATTTTCCAATATTTTTTATTGTAAGCTTGTCCTAAACCGGGTAGCACCATTGAATAGATAGTTGCCTTGTGAGCAGAATGTAAAGAGGGTGCTATGGAGTCAATCTCATCTATAGTAGGGGGTGTTATGGAGTCAATCTTATTTACAGTTATCGTATCAGTCAAAGGTATGGTATCCTGGGCAAAACAAATGTTATTACGAAGAAGCATGCCAAAAAAGAACAACAGCGATATTAACATCGCTGAATTCGAAAATTTTTTGAATAAGCATTTGCGCTTCATATTATTGCTCAGGAGCTGATAATTCCTGTAGTAGGCGCTCCAATTCTTTTTTTGATTGAAAACTGATAACGATATTTCCTTTCCCTTTATTGTTGAGCTGTACACTAACTTTAGTATTCAACTTATCGGCGATTGATTTACTAAAATTCATAATTTCCTCAGGAATAACATGTTTTACAGGAGCCTTATGTTGGGGAACAGCTTTGTTGTAGTTCCTAACTCTTTCTTCCACTTCCCTGACTGAAAGATCGCTCTCAATTATTTGGTGCAATATTTCTATCTGAACTTCTTCTTCGTCAATATTAATCAAAGCACGGGCATGACCCATAGTAATTTTGCCGTCGCGTATTGAAACCTGTACTTCGGCAGGTAATTTCAGTAACCGCATATAATTACTGATGGTAGTTCTGTTTTTGCCTACCCTCTGGCTGAGTTCTTCCTGGGTGAGTTCACATTCTTCAATCAAGCGCTGATAACTTAAGGCAACTTCAAGTGAGTTTAAATCCTCACGTTGAATATTTTCAACGAGTGCCATTTCAAGTACCTGTTGATCATTGGCGATTCTAATATAACAGGGCACATCTGAAAGACCTGCCAACTGTGATGCTCTTAATCTACGTTCTCCTGAAATGAGCTGGTATCGGTCGTAGCCCATCTTTCTAACAGTGAGTGGTTGAATAATGCCTTGTTCCCTAATAGAATCAGCGAGATCATTAAGTGCTTCAGGCTCAAAATCAACCCTTGGTTGGAAGGGATTAGTCTCAACTTGTTCTATTGGAATAGATGCAATTGCTCCGGCCACAAAATCGCCTGATATATCTTTTGTGGTTATGTCAGTTTCAGGACTTTCCAAAATGGCACTAAGTCCTCTTCCAAGTACCTTTTTTTTAGAGTTCATCTTCAATATTTATTTGTTTTTCGGATGATTTAATACGGGTAAGGTCATTTTTTTGTAATATTTCACGGGCCAGGTTCAGGTAGTTAACGGCGCCGCTGCTATTGATATCATGCATAATAATGGTTTCACCAAAGCTGGGCGCTTCCCCTAACTTAGTATTACGGTTAATCAAGGTTTCAAAAACCATATCCTGGAAATGAGCTTTAACTTCATCTACTACCTGGTTTGATAATCGTAACCGTGAATCATACATTGTTAACAATATACCCTCAATGTCCAGACCCGGGTTAAGTCTTGATTGAACAATCTTTATGGTGTTCAACAATTTACCCAGGCCTTCAAGTGCAAAGTATTCACATTGAACCGGTACTACGACTGAATCAGAAGCAACTAAAGCGTTTACTGTGATTAAGCCTAATGAAGGGGAACAATCAATCACAATAAAGTCGTATTTCTCTTTGATCTTGTACACGACTTTCCGTAACATCTTTTCACGGTTCGGCTGATTTATAATTTCAATTTCAGCACCTACCAGGTCAATATGTGAAGGTAAAATGTCCAGATTGGGAGTTGAAGTTTGTAATATAATATTTTCCGGCTCCACTTCATCCATTATGCATTCGTAGATACTGGTTTTAATATTTTTAGGATCAAATCCAACTCCCGAAGTGCTATTGGCCTGTGGATCAGCGTCAATAATCAATGTTTTATACTCTAGAACTGCAAATGCAGCTCCAAGATTAATTGCAGTTGTTGTTTTTCCAACACCACCCTTTTGATTTGCAATCGCTATTACTTTACCCATTATATTGTTACCTTCTTTAATTCAGTAGTTTAAATGCACAAACCACAATATGGTTTGATCCACAAAAATACAATTTATTTAGTGTCTTTAACTTTGCTGTTTTTCAAAGTTGTTAACACTTGATTGCTTAAGCAGCTTTTTAATAAAAATTAAGAAGAGCCTAATTATAAAGCCTGTAAGGTACAAAGATTATTTATTCCTATTCCTCGAGCACAATTTTATCAAATACTCCTGATGGGGTATTGTCTTCCTCTTCAGGCATTGCTTTACCCGTATTTGAGGCATTATCAATAAAATCAAGAACATCATCTAATCCCGTTTTAAACTTTTTAAAATCTTCTTTGTAAAGGAATATTTTAAATTTCTCTATGACAAATTGACCATTATCCTGATTGATTAAACGTTTACTTTCAGTAATGGTGAGGTAGAAATCATTATTTTTAGTTTTTCTTACATCAAAGAAATAGAACCGTTTTCCTGCCTTGAATGAGTTAGAATAAACTTTTTCGTTTTGCTCTTTTGGTTTGAAGTCTTCCATGAAATGGCTAATTTTATTAAGAGATCATCAACGCAAAAATAAAAAAGAATTTGAAATTAAATATTTTTAAAAGATTCTTTTTCTATTGATTCTTTAAGCCCCTTTAAATTTCATACTTTTAAGCATTATCCAATACAAATAAATAGTAAACCTGCTCAAAATGGCATAAGTAAATATATGACAATAATGCGTGTATAATTAGCCCGGATGAATGTACATCTCAAAATGAAATCGTTTCGCAATTTTCAGCGCAATATATAAGAGCATAAAAACTAATAGCATGGGCACACTTCGATATTAAGCAGCGAGAATGTTAATTTTATCCAACAATTACTGTGGATTAACCGTAAAAAACCTGTAATTTTGCTGCTCTGAAATACACACTGTTCATTTACATCATCTATACATGCTAAGCAGAAGGCACTTACGGATAAAGGTCATGCAGGCCTTGTATGCTCATCATCAAACTATTGACACTCCCTTGATGGTAAGTGAGAAAAAACTTGTTAC
>Ga0172378_10000605_pt1 | contig 31741 bp, 38 predicted proteins | sample GrowelOW332metaG_FD_119755 | JGI IMG/M metagenome (GOLD analysis project Ga0172378, IMG submission 119755) | Groundwater microbial communities from an aquifer near a municipal landfill in Southern Ontario, Canada - Pumphouse #3_1 metaG | ecosystem: Environmental > Aquatic > Deep subsurface >...
ATTTATTATATATATTGAATAAGTAATAGAAATTAACTATAAAAACATAGCTTTTAACTTAAATTATTTACCTATTTTAATCTATTTAGAAAAAGTCTCTAAATAGCGACAATATTATTATCAAAAAAATCATCATTTCTTTAAAAAGCGACAGTATCATTATCGATAATGATATGGTCGTAAAAAAGATATATTTATAAAAGTAAATAAAATCCTTATTTCTATCAAAAACCTCTTTTTATAATAACCCTTTACCATAGATATTATTTAATCGAATACAAAAAAACAAGGAGATTAAATGACATTATTACCTAAAGAAATAGAAGAAAAATTACCACCACTATATTCAACAGAAAATATTGCTACAAAAGACAAGATAGTAAAGATTAAGTTCTTTACCCCAGATAGCAATTGGAGTTGGTACGTTGTGGAGTACGATAAAGAAGAAAAGATATTCTTTGGTTATGTTGATGGACATTACCCTGAATGGGGATATTTCTGTCTAGCAGAACTACAAGAAGCAACAGGTCCATTAGGACTACATATAGAAAGAGATTTACATTTCAAAGAACAACCATTTGGAAATATTAAAGAATTACAATGAATTAGATTAAAAAATCAAAAATATAGAAAATTAGACCATAAAACAAAAAATTACAGGAGAAAATAGATGAATAACTATAATCCAAGAATAGAGTATTTCAACAGAAAAAACAAAACTCAAAGAAGCAATGATAGTAGAAGAGAAAATCATAAAAACGCAAATAGCATAGGAGGTTGTAGCTGTAATTATATAATTACCACTACAACTGAACAAAAAGACACAAAAACAAGAAAAGAGAAATAATATGAAGAAATTTGAAGAGTTAGAACAATCCTTACAAAATCAAATAATTGATATTTGTAAAGATGACCCATATAACTTAAACCCCGAATTTCTATACATAAACATATTTAACAGTACTGGAAATACTCAAACACTTTCAAAGGTGTTTGAAGTATCAGAAACACTAATTATAGAAATAAAAGAACAAGGAAAAAATTAGAATGAAAATAAAAAAGATGAAAGGAACATCATCTTTTTTATTTAAAAAGTTGAGAATGTGTTCCAATTCGAAGAAGTTGCAATGTATTATCATCTATCATGTAAATAACAAGCAAATCATCACTTATATGAAACTCTTTTGTATCTTTCCACTCTCCACTTAGAAAATGATCTTTAGCTTCTTGGGGTAACTCTTCATTATTTAAAAGTAGTGAAATATACAAAAATAGTTTTGCACTATTTGTAGGATTTATTTGAACTTAATTAAAAATTTTTGTAAAGATTTTATGAACAGATAAATTAATCACCTAAATCCTTTTTTAAATTCTCTAAACTAACTTTTGTCATATTTTTATTTGCTCTTGCCTCTTTAATAGCTTCAAGTGTTTCATCATTTGGAATTTTAATTTCAAATGGTATTCCTCTTTCTAAAACAGATTGAGTTAAAAATATATTAAAAGCTTCACTTAATCCTAAACCATATTGTTTAAAAATTTTTTGAGCTTTCTCTTTTGTAGTTGCATCAAGGTAAACATTTGTTCTAACTTTATTAGTTGTTGCAGTCATTTCAAATTCTTTATTTATTAAGGAAACAATAACACACATTGTGTGTTATTGTCAATTTGATTTATAGAAAATAAATTAAGAGATATTTTAATAAAATATATTAAATCATAAACTTTAAACAAAAGAGACTGTTCAGAGTTTTGTGTCAGTAGCCAATAGTGATTAAAATCATATTAAAAAAATTCAAAAAACTATATTCATCTGATGTGTTTTATGAACAAGTTGAACAATATATAGAATTAGAAAAAGAAGTGATTTTGAAAGAGACTTAATGGCAGATATGTATTCATCTAATGATTACATGTAAACCCTAATAAGCACTTGAAAAGTTGAATACCCTTTAGATTAAAAGGATTTATTTGGATAAAATTTATCAACATATTGGTGAATATGTAGTTTCATTTCAATGGATAGAAAATAAAATCAGAACTATTGGATGGTTTATTTTAGACCCAAATAATGAAAATCATCCGCAGAAAGAATTATGTGAGGAGAGCACGTATAATCTTTTTAAAAAATTTGAAGAATTATTTTTGGAAGCTTTACCAAAATGTAATCTACCATTAGATTTAGAAAATGATTTTCGTTCTTCTCTTAAAACAAATAGTGAATTATTTCAAAAAATAAGAAAAACTCGCAATGATATTTTACATTCAGCCTACTTGGAATTAAAAGCAGGTGGTGATATAATTGGAATAATGAAAAGCAATCCAAAGCTTAATGATAGTGAAATGTTAACCGAGAAATCATTTAATAAAGAAATGAAAAACATGGCTATATTTGCTTTATTTCTCAATAGATGTCATACGCAACTTATACAAAGGTATAAACTACCTAACAAAAACGAGGAGACGCAATAATTTACTAGATATATTTAAAGATATTAAATTTATAACTAGTATCTTACTAAATGATTATTTTTTAAGTTTACATACAGATAAGAATTTTAAGTAAAGCATATAAAATACCCTAAATTATGTGCTTTAATTTTTTGTTCTTAAAAATTAGAATAAGTCATAATATATTAAATAACTATAATATCTCTTTTAAATACTCTTGAACCCTTTCTTTTACATCATCGGCTAACCATTGAGGTTCAAGAACTTTTATATATGGAATGTAATATAAAATCAAAGGCATAATTTCCATTTCATGGGTTAGTTTTATCTCTATTTCTATTGAGCCATCTCTATCTTCACCGATTATTGTTTGTCCTCTTAGTGGTTTTCTTTCAAAATATTTTCTGATATTTTTATCTACAAACAATCTTACAACAAATTGTTCATCGAGGTTAAACCAAACAGAGTTTGCGTATCTTAATCTATCTTCTACTATTTGGGGTATTTCAAAGTTTACTTCTAAAGCTTGTACATTTTTTATAGTTTTTAAATGATATTTCTTGAATACATCTTCTTCTTTTCCGATATGTAAAGCTAATAGATACCAAAATCCATCAAAGAAAGCTAATTTAAGAGGTTTTACATGAAAGTTATAATTTTCATAATCAAATTTTATTTCAACTTTTTTCTTAATTGCTCTTTCTATTTGTTCAAATAAAGCAATACTTTTTTCTTCTAAATATTCACCATTAATATTTGCAAAAATTGGATGTTCTAATTGTTGGGTTACTTGAGATAGTAAAGAGTGAGCTTTTGAGTAAAATATTCCACCAACACCTTTTGCCATTTCATCTAAAATACCAAGAATAAGTTTTTCATTTGAAGCTAAATTATCTTGAGTTAATTTTGGGTCTATCTTCCATGTTCTACCCTCTTTTATAGCTCCAAAATCACTTAATACCTCATATAAATCCCTTTGAATTGTTTTTGTACTAACATCAAGTTCTTTTGCAAGTTCTGTTATTGTCATACCATGAACATTGTTTTTTAACATCTCATAGATTTGATTTATTCTGTTGTATTTAGTGTTATCGTTTTGTTTATGTACTACGGGAGGCACTTTAGTCCTTTTTATAAATATTAATTATTTTACATCATCTATTATAAATTTATGACCTAAACTAGACAATAAAATGTCTTACTAAATCAATATTATTCTTAAAAATCAAAGGATAATAAATGTCAAAATATAAATATTTAAACATAGAAATGCCATTCTCACATAATAAATATCAAAATTTTATAAATAAAGATTCTTCTTTAGAAGAAATTAAAGACTATACTTTAAGTCTAATTGAATCATTTAATAAAAAACTTTTAGAAAAAAAAATTGATATATCTATAATAAACTTGACAAAAATACAATTTAGTACTAAGCCAGTAAGAAGTAACGCATCAGATAATAAAATCCGTTTTCATCTTGGATGTTATCTAAACATAACACCTTTTTATGAAGAGTATCCTAGTATGAATAAAGATTCAATAATTGGAGGTATATATAATTGTACATTTCAAGATAAGATTAATGCTCTAATAGCGCATGAATACTCACATGTTGTATCTATGTGTCTTTTTGACAATGTATTCAAAAGTATGGAAGATGCTGAAAATTTTCAAAAAGAAACTAATTTACCATTAATAATTTTTAAATATCCTCATTTCCCAGAGTATATTATAAAAATAAAACCTCATGGATTTGAATTTCAATATATATATAAAATACTTCGTATATATACAAACTCCCTTTTAGCAAAAAGTGCCACAATAGGAAAGAAAAAGTTAAAAAATGACAAAGAGACTATACTTAAAAATTAAAAATTTCTATTTAATACTAGATTATTAAGAATCGGAAATTTAGGAAGAGAGGTATTTCTAAATTACTCTCTTTTTTATAGCTTCCTAAAATTAATTTTAGCACTCAATATAAAAGTTGTCTAATTTGGTTTCTTAAATATTAGTTCAAAACAATTATTAATTCAGTTAATATCAGATATATTTTCAGAATTATCGATATAAGGAAATTTATACTTGAAGCAAGAACTTTTTGATTTATATAATGACTATTTTTCTAAAAATAACTTAAAAGATGAAGAAATTTTGAATTTTTCACGACCTTTTTTAATTGATGTAAATGATGAATATATAAATTCAAATAAAAAAGTAATGATAATTGGTCAAGAAACATATACTTGGTATGGATTATATAAAGACTTTTTAAATGAAGATAATGGAGTAAAAAGAACGCAAGATATATATAGAAATTTTATGTTAGAAAATAAAGCTAATTATAATAGTCCTTTTTGGAACTTTTTTAATAAATTAGAAGAAAATTCAAATGCAAGTTTTATTTGGAATAATGTTTATAAGTTAGAAACTATTGAATATTTGGAAGATTCTAATAAACTTGGTCAAAAAGTTGGTTTTAGTTTATTGTCTAAAAATAAAGAATATAAACATCTTATTGAAAAAGTAAGAATATTTCAAAAAGATATTTTAATTAAAGAAATTGAAATTTTAAAACCAGATATTGTGATATTTTTAACTGGACATCCATATGATTCACTATTTATGGACAAACAATTTAGTAACATACAAAACTTTTATCAAGATATTGAGGAAGCAATATTATTAAAAATTGATAAATGGAAATTTGGTAGATTTGAAAATGAACATTTACCCTATAAAACTTATAGAACATATCATCCAAATTATCTTAATAGAGCATCAAGTAAAATATTAACAGCTGAGCAAAAAGATTTAATTTTTAATTTTTTAAAAAAACAAGTAATGTAATTATTCAAAATTAAATTGGAATATTATTAAGATTATTTATTGATAAATTTAATCTTTTTTGAGATGTTTTCCTCAATATATAAGGAGTTTATATTTTCTAAAAAGAAATTATTAATTTCATTGATAGAAATATCTGTAACTCTATATTTAATATTTTCTTCTTTGAAAAAATCATCTTTAAAATATTTTGGATTATAGATTTTTTTATCACATTTATAACCTTTTAGTTCTATTCTTTTATCTATTACTTTATTTTCATAATTTACAAATGGAATATAAATATACGGCTGAATATGATAAAAATCTTGATTTTCAAAAAGTTCAAAACTTATATTTTTTGCTTTAAAAAATTCATTATTAGAAAGTAAATTCAAAAAATCACTATTTTTACAAACTTTGCAAGTATGTCCACTATAATAGTTATCTTTCCCTTTTGCTCGTTTTTTTGTAATTTCAACTGTTCCACAAACTGAACAGTAGTAATGTTTATAAATAAAATAAGCATTATAAAATTCTGCTTTTTCTTCATTTTCATCTGAATAGACAGTTACAATCCAATTATTTTTTTTTTGAAATTCTGGTAAAAAAAGTTTTGGGAAAGTTTGAAAAAATATTGTTGTAGCCATAATAAACTCCTTTTATAAAAAAAGAAGTCTATTGTCTTTACAGGACAATTATTTGTCTAATTTATCAAATAAATATCTTATTATCCAACATTAATTATTCCATTTCGAATCCCTATTTCTAAAGCACAATCCTTTGTTAAGAAACATAAAGTTTCAAAATCTTCAGCAGATAGATTTAACTCATTTGCATATAAGCAATAGATTTCATATTCTTCTTCAATATTTTTAGACCAATATCCATCTAATCCTAATCTTTTTAAAGTATCAATAACTTTATAGTTTTTTTCTTCTTTTGTTAATCCTGTACAAGCATCTTCTAAAATATTAATAAGCATCTATATTTTCCTTTTATTATTTACATAAAATTTTATTAATTTTAATGGACATATATTTGTCTTATATTTTAAATATTATAAAAAATAAAAAAGGAGAAACCATGCAACATGAAATAATATATGTAAATAAATCTACAATTTTACCACTTGATTATAAAATGAAAAAAGAGATAAATAGAATTATAAATCACTCTTTAATTCATAATGAACTAAATAAGTTAAATCAACTTAACATCTTTTTTGTTAATGAAGCTGAACTTTATGGTGACATAATAAAAAGAGATAAGCGTACCTATAAAATTGAAGATTTATCTCTTTTTGATACTGATTTTTTAGGTGTATATATAGAAAAAAGTGATGAATTAAATGGACAAATTTTAATAAAAATTTCACCGGAGAGAATATTACATTCTACTTTTGCATTTAAGAAGAAATGGAATTTAACAGAATCAAATTTTGAAATTTATAAAACACTATTGAGTCATATTATTTTAAAACAATTAGGGCATTATACTCTGACACAATCTTATTTTAACGAATACCCTTTTGCATCAATGATTTTAGAGAATTTAAATAGCTATAATGAAAGTTGTTTAAGTATGCTACATAATGCATATTATAGTGACATAAGTCATATTTACTATAAAAATTATGAAATTGAGTATAGTTTAGTAAATAGATTTTCATTAGAGCATAATTGGTCACAAAAAGAGAAAGAGATAATTTGGAAATTTATAGAATCACAATATGACGGAAAATCTTCTATAATTTCGTGGAAAGAAACTTCTGATTTTACAGATATTTTTAAATCTTGGAAGAAAATAAAAAAGAATACTGAATTAAATGAGTATTTGAAAATTTTTGATAGAAATTACAAAATCTTTGATTCTATTACTCAAAAGTTTAGAAATAATGAAAATATAAACTCTTGCAATTTTGAAGCAATTTATATAGAACATATGGAAAATATTGTTAATACTCCTGAACTTTATAAATTAAATCCCTATTTACTAACAAGTTTTGATGGAGTGTATCAAACTCTAATAAAATATTTTTCTATAAACAACAATCCAAAAAAAGTTTTAAAATATTGTGAAGAATATCTAACTAAAATAGAATCAACTAACCACACAGCTTATACAAAAATATATTTGATTATGGCGGATGCTATTAAAAATGATAATCCTAAAAAATCAAGAGAGTATTTAAATCTTGCATTATCATGTGCTAAAAATACATTTCCTGAATTTAAAAAAGGTTATGAGGAAGAAATTATAAAAAAATTAAAAGAGTTAGATGAATTAGATACAGAAAGTCTATAAAGACTTTCTGATTTGTAATAGTCTAATATTTAATAACTCTAACCGTTCATCTAAACAACTAATTTTCAATCACCTAGATGCTCAACCTACAGGAATAAGTAAGATAAGGCTATATATAATCATTAGGATTAAACTTATAAGAGGTAAAAAATGAGTAAATATTATGCTTATATTAGAGTATCTACAGATAAACAAACTTTAGAAAATCAAAAACATAAAATATTAGAATTTGCATTTAATAAAAAAATCCAAATTGAAGATTTTATTGAAGTAGAAGTATCAAGTCGAAAAAATCAAAAAGAAAGACTTATTGAAGATTTATTTCTAAAATTAAAAGAGAATGATACTTTAGTTGTAACAGAGCTTTCAAGACTTGGAAGAAATATGTTAGAGATTTTAAATCTTATTGAAAAATTCAATTCTAAAAATATAAAACTAATTTTTATAAACCAACCTGAACTTTCAACTGATAATTCTGCTCTATCAAATTTACTAATTTCAATCTATGGATATTTTGCACAAACTGAAAGAGAAATTATCTCTGAGAGAACAAAACAAGGGTTAGCAGTTGCAAGAGCAAAAGGAAAAATACTTGGAAGACAAAAAGGTCAAATTGTAAAATCTATGTATGATGAACATAAAGAAAAAATTGAAGAACTATATAAACTTGGATTATCAGTTCAAAAGATAGTTAAGTACATTGGAGTTGGTACTCAACCATCTTTGAGGAGTTGGATTAAAAAATTATATAATAATTAATCAAAAAGCCAATTTGTAATAAATTCATTCATAAATTTTGCACTTGTATAAGATGCATATGACTGCCATTTATCATCTTTTTGTTCATCCCCTAAATCACAAATTGACTTGATACATACCACAATTGGTTTTGATTTTGTTGAATATCTAGTTGCCAACATTACACCATGTATTTCCATATCTACACCAATAATTTTTCTATTCTTATCTTTTATATCATTTATAATTTTGCTACTTGCAATTACACTTGACCCAGAAGCAATTGGACCAATATGTAATCTTAAATCATTATCAGGAAGCGTTCCATTAATAAATTCTTTTTTAATTTTTCTAAATAATTCTTCATTTTTTATTAAATTTCTGATTTTTGACTCGATATCTTCATCTAATGTAACTTGAGTATGATCAGGTTCAAACTTTTGAGTTCCATCTGTCTCCGCAATTTTACCACTTCCCCAATCCCAAGAATTCTGAGTCACTAAAATATCTCCAAAATTCCTATTATTGCCTTTTATTCCTGCTGCAATTCCAATCATAAATAAATAATTTGGTTGAAAATGCATACACATTTTAGTTGTTAAAATAGCAGATGATGTCATACCCATCCTTGGAGCATGTGCGCAAACAATATTTAAATTCTTTCCCGAAGAAGTCTTAATTATACTTTGATAATAAAATGTAGAATCTCCAGAGACTTTAAATTCAACCCATTTTAATCCAGGTAAGCTAAAAACTGCAGATAATTCAGGATTTTCTAATGCAGCTATTATAGCAATATCAAATTTTGAAAAAGGATTTCCATATAAATTTTTTTTTGATTTTATTGCATAATTAACTTTATTTATTATTTGTTGATGCCAATCATCAGAAGAACTATCATACTGTATAAATGCCAAAAGATTAGATTCTAATTCATCTTTATAATCTTCTAATATTTTAGAATACTGTGAAGTAGCTATAATATGATTTGGTACATACTTAACTTGATTAGTCTTTATTTTTTCAATTAAATCTAAACCTCCATTTTCTTCCTGTTCTCCCCCAAAATATGTAGCAATATTCATATCTAATAAAACAATATCATAAATTGATTTGGTTAATTTTTCTCTTGCTTCTGTTGTATTAGTTACAAAATCAAATACTTCATTTGATAAATTGGTATTTTTTAATATAACATTCATCATATTTTTAGATTTATCATAGTCATCATCTACAATTAATATTTTTATCATAATCAAACTTTCCCTTTATAAAATTTTTCTTATTTCTTCATTTAATTGATATTTCCAATCATTTTCAGAAGAGTTGTAATAAATTGTAGATATATAATTTGATTTAAATTTTTCTTCTAATTCATTAACTAATTCATCTAATGTTAACTTATTTATATTGTTCCCAAATGTATCATACTGTGTAATTACTATGGTAGGATAATTTAACTTTCTAAATTTCATTTGTTCTAAAAGTTCTTTACCTGCGAAACTTTCTGAATCATCACTTTCAAAATCTTCATCTGAATCATATGTAGGCATACTCATATCCATTAAGACAAAATCATAATTATTCTTTTTTGATAACTCCACTAAAGAACTATTATATGATCTTTTATTAACTATATTTATTTCGTTACCTAGCATTTCTAGTAGAAAAGACTGAATCTTAACATACTTATCCATATCATCTTCCAATATTAAAATATTCATGCAAGAATATCCTTTATATCTAAATTTATTTTAACTCTGAACATATCATTATTATCCTTTGTAGCATATCGAAAATCTAAATCAAACTTAGATATGTTCAAATCAAATTTAATAATTCTACCAATTTTAATAAATCCTGTTTTACCTTCTGTAGAAACTTTTTTAGTTAATGTTTTTGTTAAAAACATATTTCTGTTAACTTCAAGATCATCATTTAAATCATGTATTGATTTTTTAATAGATACTTTATTTAATACTTCAATAAAAAGATTTGTTTCATTTTCAATTGAGAAATAAACAAATATTTTTGGTATTTTATTCTCTTCATTATGCTTTATAACATTATTAATTAAATTTTCAAATATGTCTAAAAAATAAACAAAAGTGATTCCTTTCAACTTAATTGAAATATCATTTTCTACTACAATTTCATTTTTTATTTTCGGAATAGTTTTTCTAATAAGATCAATTACATCTTTTATTACATAATCATTTCGATCATGAATTTCTAATCTATTAAACCAAGAAGATAATCCATCAATATATTTTTTTGAATCTAATTTACTTTTATTTATAACACTTTTAAATTCTTTTGCCCTTCTTTCATCTCTGATTTTCACACTATCAATATTAGAATACAAAGTATCAAACAAATTTCCAATTTTTCCTAGAATATCATTTTCTAATTTTTTTCTGATTAAATTCAAATTATAATCAGTTTTTTCCCACATAAAATCAATGATATTATCAATAAATTCATCAATATCGATATCAGGATGTATCAAATCTTTCATAATATATTTCATCTCTTCTTCTGATAAATTATATTTGAATAATGCATCAGGATTATTTTTAACACTTAATGAAGAATAAACTACCTGTAATAGATTAGTTGTAATAAAATCTATAGTAGAATCATATTCTCTTGAAAAATCTTCTAAGTAATTTTGTATTAAAACATTAATTTCATTACTTTCAATAGAAAATATATTTTTCCAATATTCATTAGTATTATATCTACCTGTTCTCTTTCTTTTTAAACTTATTAAATGTGTTTCTTCAACTAATTTTCTTAGATGATTTTTTAATGTACCGTGTCTTATTCTAGTACTCAAATAAACATTTAACCCATAGTGTTCATTATCTACAAAAGTATCTCTAATTAAATCAACCATATTCTTCATTAAGTCATAAACTTCATTAGAAGGTATATTATTAAAAGGTTCATACCTATTTTCTTCTCGATTATAAACATAAAAAGATCTTAAATAATTATAAATTTCAACCTCTTCAATTTTAAAATCACTATTTTTTGATAAATTCTTAAATCTAGTAAAATCTTCTGATAATAATTTTTTTAATATTTCTTTTATACCTTCAATATTAACATATATTTTATTTTTACCCGTTCTTATCATTTCTTTTTTTAAAAAACGTTCTTTTTCTCTATATTTAATTTCATTCTCATATAATTTATCATTTTCTAGATCATAGACTATCATTTCATGACAAATATTAATTCTTTCTATTTCTTTTTTTTCAGGCTCTTTAAAATATATAGATTTTTTCATTATATTAGGAATACAAATTTCTCTAAAAAAATATTTATCTTTTTCAGTAAATATATGATTATTTCTTTTGTATTTATTTATCAACTCTAATGGTGTAGTACAACCATTCTGTATTAAATAATTTTCATATAAAAATTCTAATCTACTTTTTTTATCAAGTTTTCTCTTTTTAAAATATATATGGAATAAAATCACAACATCAATAGCATCTGGCCAATCTCCATATTTATCAATATTTTCTTCTACGAAATTGCAAATTTTACGTATTGGTAAAGCTAATTGTGAAAAAGGATTTTCTAAATATCTATCAATCAAAATTTCAGTTGCTTTAAAAATATCATAAGCAACTAAAGTCTCTAAATATATTTCTTTAGCATAATTTCTAATATGAGAACTATCAGAAGTAATTAATTCATTACAAATTTCTATTAATCTCACATAATTCATGTTGAATTTATAAAAAAAAGATTTACAAAGTAAATTTGTTTCATTTGATAGATTATTAGTATCTAAGAATTTTATAAAAGAATTTTCTGTTTCATAATATACTTTATAATAAACATTATGAAATATCAACTTCTCATCTATTTTTGCTAATTCTTTCAAGTAATTTTTAGATAAATCATTATTATAATAAATATTTTTGTTAGGATCTGGTAAAAAAGACAATAGTTCTTTAGAATTTAAAACTCTATTACTTAAATCTGGAATTTTTTCATATACATAACAAACTATATAATTTATGCAAGATAAGTCTATACCAATTGAAGTTAATTTTAATAAATTATATATTGATGAATTAAAATTAACATTATCAAATTGAAGATTTTTTAGATTTTCAATAATATCAAAAGCTAAAGTATTTTCTTTAAATATATCATTATTATAAATAGATAGTGTTTCTGAAAAAAAACTATATAAACAAACATTATTCGGTTTATCTAAAATTAATTGTTTTGTTAAATAATGTAAATTCTCAGTATCTTGTATCAAACTATAATCATTAACTTTCAAATAATCTACATTCTTTTCAATATCTGTTAATTTTATATCTACATCAAAATATCTTAAATAATTAATAATATCTTTAGAATCAGTATTATTATAAAATTTTCTAAGTAATTTTATAAAATATTTTTTATTTGAATATTTATCATCAATTTCAAAAGAGGCTATATTTATTAATATTCTCTTGAATGCATTATTTAAATCAATTATAGAACTTGTTGATAATCTATTTAATATATATATAATATTTATAGGTGATACTAAATGATCTTTTTTTAACAAGAACATAAAAAAATGATATAACTCATCATGTTCTGTATCATTAAAAAAAGTTTTTAATTTTGAAGAAAAATAATCATATGAAGTATTCTTTTCAATCGCCAAACTATAAAAATAAATTAATAGATGTAAGGAAGGACTAATTTTACTTGAAATTAGACTTGATGTTAATTTTTTTTGAGCATCTAATCCATCAATATCTTGTGTTAATGAAATTCTATTTTTTAGTGACCAAATTGATTTTCCACAGCATTCTTCAATTTCATATAATAAGTCACTTGCTTTTTCAAAATCACCTGATAAATATAATATTTCATATTTTTCATTTAAAGAATTATACTCTTTCAATAATTTGGAGTATTTATTTAAAATTAATAATATCCAAGATAATTCTTTCCATATGTCTATTGTATCATGTAAAAAAATTTTATTATCTTCAAGGTTAAGTAAATTATCGCATTTTATATTATTTATATAATGATTACTAAAATTAGGTAAATTAAGAATTTCATGAAAATTTTTTGATAAGAAATCAATGGAATAGTTCTCTTTTATTAAGTTTAAAGCTATTTTCTCATCTTTGGTTTTAGAAACCCAGAATTTAATTTTTTTAAGATCAGCTTTCAACATAATTTCCCTTAAATAATAATTTTTATAAGTATATCTTTTTATTATTAAATTAATAGTTTACTCAGTCAATCAAACCTAAAATCCCACCCAAGAATAAGCAATCAAAAGTTCGATAATTAGGCTATTTACCTTTTCTATAAATATTTTTTTTAATATATTTTTATTGGATTTAAATTTTAGTCTTTAAAGCTCCCGACTAGCCGGTGTTTTAAAAGAAAAAGTTTTAGATAAATATTACAAAATTGGGAAAACTTATTACAGAAAGAGGCTTTGCATCGTACTTTTGATTACAAATTTGGGATTTAACAATAGCAAATATTAAAAATATTTTTAATATTTCAAGTTGAATATTAAGAAATTGGGATTTTTATGAAAAAAGAGTTAATAGTTGTACAACGAAATAGTTTTATAAGAGGTGATTTTTCAAATCTTGAAATTAGAGATATAAAGATATTAAAACTTCTTGTTTCCAAAGTAAATGCAACAGGAGATAAGTTTAATGACTATTACTATATTACAAAAGATGAAGTTAGATTATTCCAATTTAATGAAAGAAATATTCATAACTACATTAAAACAAGCCTTAGAAGATTAAGTTCTGTTTTTATAGTTGTTAAAAATGATGAGAAAGAAGAAGTTGAAATAAGTTTAGTTGGTAAAATCATTTATGATAAAAAAAATGGTATTTACAAAGTACCTCTTAGCCCTGACCTAAAAGAATATCTACTTGATATTAAAAAAGAGTTCACAAAATATAATCTTAGTAATTTAGTTTACTTAACAAGAAAAGAACAATTAAAACTATATGAATATCTCAAAAGTATTAGCTTTGAAGTATTTGTTATCTCTATTGAGAATTTAAAAGTTATTATGGAAATTAACAAAAAAAGTTTTGAATCATTTTTTAACTTTCATAAAAAATTAAAAGAAACAATCTCAACTATAAATGAAGCAACAGATATAAGTGTAAAATTTAAAATAGTAAAAGAGAATAATCAATCTAAAAATGTTCAATTTACAATCAAACGATTTGAAACAAAAACTTTGATTTCTAATACTTTAACAATTGAATCGTTAAAAAATGATTACTTAGATAAAGTTATACTTTTAAATAATGATAAATTTATTGTTCAAGATATTAAATATGATTCAACCCAACTTTTAGTTCTTGCTTTTTCAGACAAATTAAAATTACTTGGTAAATTAAAATTTGATACTCTTGGAAGTTGTCAAAAATATTTGCAAGAACAAAATTAATAAATAGTAAAAATGACAAAAATAAGAAGATAGCCAATTATTTTACAGGCTCTAAAATGACTATCTTTAATATTTAAAATATTGAAGAACTTAGATTTCTTATTACTAACTCATCTAATGCTTTTTCTATACTATTATAAGAATTATGATTTTCTAATACTCTAACTAAATCATAACCACTAACATTTATAAATCTTTTATGTGCTTTAATCAAGCCAATAGAAATATGTTTATCTTCACCTGATTTAATATAACTATTCAATTGGAATATTTTTGTTTTTATTGAAGATACTGGAATATCAATAATTTTTGACATTCTTTTTGACACACGATTTGCTTCACCCATTCTAAAATTTGATTCAGCAACAAGTTTTTGTCCACACACTATTAATGCATTTGTGGTAGTATTGTATTTCAACAAAATTTTTGCTTCTCTTCTTGGTCTATCTGGAAAGCGTTCAATATTATAAATTCTATTTAGGTCTTCAACTTCAAAAGGAGAAATCTTATTTTTAACGCTAATATTAGGAATAGTATTTAAAGATTGACTATCCCAGAGAGAAGAATTAAATTCTTCTCTCTCTGTTGAAAAATTTGATAAAGTTTCTATATTTTTTTCATCCATTATTCTCTCCTTCATTTAATAAATATAAAAGTAAATCGAAATTTTTATCTGATTTAATTACTATTTCTAGTAATTGCTCAAGTTCATTAAGACTTAGTTTATTTATTAATCCTAGAATTACCTTATACCTTTTCCGTATTGAAAAAGACTTCTTATTTTCATTATTATAAAACTTTATATAACTAACATAGCTTATTAAGTTTTCATATTTAATACCATATAAAAAACCATATCTTTTACATTCTTTTGTGATAATTCCTCTCTCATAGTTTAAAGATTTAGCTTCAAGATGAATCATCTTAGCGACAATAATAAATTTATTACTATACTTAAAATCTTTTTTATTTTCCATTTTTACTCCTAAAATTATGTTTATTGAAAATTTGTTATTTTCTCAAAAAAAGAGAAAAACCTAAAATTGATTATTAAATTAATAATTACTTCAAATGAAATTTTTGAGATAAAGAAACTCACTCAAATAAAGAACCTCTTTCTATCTATTTTTATTTACAAGAGTTTATAAAATCCTCAAGTGATTTAACTGAAATCAACCTTATTCTTACTGATAATAACTTAGTTTCTATCTTTTGAGTTTTTATTAATTTATATAAATATGTTCTTTTTATTTTATATAAAAGTATTATATCCTTGGGTCTTAACCAATAACATCTTTGATTTAAAAGATTCATTAATCTCCTTTTATAACTATTTATCAAATGAAAGTATTTTCTTTCTTTTGAGATGAGAAATTATAATTGAATATAAAAATTAATGTTGTTACTGACAGGGCAAGTTAATAGATTAAAAAATATCTTCAATATTATGTATGAAAACAATATTTTATGAGGTAATTAAGATTATTTTATATAGCTTTAATTGAAAAAATAAAGCTATAAAAATTAACTAGAAGTTGAATTTACAATAAAATGAGATATTTTTTCATAAAAAGCTATATCATTACTTACTTCTAAATTAAATTTAGCGAAAGACTTAATATTTACTAATAAATATCTGTGACTATTGTTCTTCATTTTATCCGTAGGCTCATAATTTTGCATATAATAGAATTTAATTATAAACATAATATTTCTTTTTTTACCTAAGAGACGATATAAATAATCTAAATGATTAGATTCTGTTTTTTTATTATATTTTTCAATTTTTCCTTTTATTCTTGAAACTTTTTTATCATAAACTTTTTTTAATAAATTTATCAACATATTAAAAAATATATAATAAATAAATAATGAAGTTAGATTTTTCAAATATTTTTTTCCATCTTTATTGATAGAAACTTCATCATACATAATTATTTCTTGAAAAGATGCTAATTCTTTTATAATTGTATTTAATTTATTAAAAGCTTCATCATTAATATTTTCTAGGTTTTTATCTAATTCTTTAAAAAATCTCTCTTTCATATCTTTAATATCAAAAGCTTTTTCACAATGTTCAATTATTTGATTCAGTTCCTTGTTTTCTTCATATATCCTGTTATATACAAAAATCTTACTATTCTCTAAAATTTCTTTTTTTTCATATTCTTTTTCTTTATAATTTATAAAATAATCTATATTAAATAGTTTTTCTCCAAGGTTAATTATAAAGTTATATGTTTCTAAAATTATATGCGTAATAAACATACCTAAATATGAATAGTTCTTAATCTCATCATTAAGCATCTCACTAAATGAGTTATCAAATTCTTCAAAAGTTATAAAATCATTTTCAAATTCTTTTAATAATAATTCAAAAATTGCTTTACTATTATTTAATATAAATAATGTATAAAAAGATATATTTTCTTCAATATTTTTTTTTATTTCATTTAAATTTTTAGAAAAAGGTAATAATTGCTCTTTTTCTAGAAAATCATATAATGCATTATATGCATTCCAATTATTATCATAAACAGTAAATCCTTCTTTTTTATAAAAATCTGTTATTTGTTCATAATCTTTTACTTCATTTATTAACTTATCAATATTATCTCTAGTTATAAATCCCTCTACATCATTCTCTTTCTGAAATTTATCAAATAAACTACTATTAAACAGATTTGATAGTAGAAATATTTTATTAAGTATTTTTATAAACAATATTTTTTTAGGTAATGGCTTGATAAGTATCCTTTTTGAATATATTAGTATATCTCTAATCTTAATCTTAAAATACAGAAAAATCAATAAAAATATTTTATAATGAGCACTTTTCCCAATATTTAGATAAAAAGGAACTTTATTTAAATGTCTTTACAAAGAATTCAAGAACCGAACTCTAGTCCCAAAAATCATATCTTTAATTTTTTGTTACTTGTTTTATTCTTTTAAAATTTGAATAAAACTAAAGTCCTAGAAATCGATATAAATAAGAATTTATTAGCAGTTCGTCTTCTCCACCAATACACAATCCAAAAAAAACTTACAAAGTCTAAAAGCTACCAAAAATTGGCACTTCTTACTTCATTCATAAACAATACCGTCCAATCAATAATCATCAAATCTAAAACTTTTAAGGATATATTAATTTTGAAAACAAACAATGGATAATTCCAGTTTTTAGAATTAAAACAAAAACAAAATTTATACTTTCATTTGCAAATCAAGTAATGGAGATACTAATTGGAGCATTAAGAAGAATGGGTTACACAAAAGAAGAATTTGTACCCCATAGCTTTAGAGCAATGTTTTCAACAATAGCTTATGAAAATATGAATGAACATAAATGCAATGGAGAAATTATCGAAGCTTTATTAGCCCATAAAGAGACTAATAAAGTTAAAGAAGCTTATAATAGAGCAACATATAAACAAGGAATGAGAAAATTAATTGATTGGTATACTAATTATCTTAAAACATTAGTTACTTAATTTAAATTTTAAAATATCCATAATTTTTTTAATAATGGAAATTTATTTTCCCAAGTTTGTTCTTGAAATTTTAATTTATCAGATACATTAATTTTTAATTCATCTACAATTTTTTTATCAATTTTAAATCTTCATTACCTTGTAAATATATTTTTATTTGTTCTAAAAAAGCTTTATTTTCTTGAAGTATTAAATCATTTTTTTTACTAAATTTTTCATCGTATAACTCATTAAATTTACTTTGAATAAATTCTTTTCCAAGTAAATCTTCAATTGTACAATTATTATATATTTCAGGTATTAAATCTTTTAATGTACAAACATTATCCAAATTAAAAATTCCTTTTATTGCTAAAATATTTTCTTTATATTTGCATCCGTCTTTATCAGAATCCACTAAAACAAAAATATTTATATTATCATAATTTAATCTAGCTGCAATTTGAGTTATATTACTTCCATTTCCATTAGAAATAAAATAATGAGAATATTCAATGGCGAGGAGCTGATATATCAAAGAATTACAATTTGGAAAGAAGAAAAAGTTAATAACTGGATAAAAGAAAAGTTATAAAATATTTTATGTTACAATTTATTGGTATAAAATTTTAGAGAAGATATTACAATGTCAAAACCAATTGATAAAACAAATATCTTACATTATTTAAAAGAGCATTATTCCGAATTCAAAAATAAATATAATGTTGAACAAATTGGACTATTTGGAAGCTATGCAAGAGATGAAGCAACGCCTAATAGTGATATAGATATTTTTGTAAAAATGAAACCATCATTATTTGATATGGTAGCTATTAAAGAACAAATAGAAAATGATTTGGATAGAAAAGTAGATATTATTAGAGAACATAAAAATATCAAACCAATCTTTCTTAAAATGATTCAAAAAGATTTGATATATGCATAATGAACAAAAAGAGATGATTCTTTCTACACTTGAAGATATTAAATACTCTTTTGAATTAGTTCAAAAAATAGCAAAAATATCAATTCAAGTGATGATTTATTAGAAGATGAAAACGGACTTGAAAAACTTGATAGTATTGCTATGAGATTAGTAGCCATGGGAGAAAGATTTAAAAATATTGATAAATTATCAAATAATGAACTTCTAAAAAATTATCCAAATATCCCATGGAAAAATGTAAAAGGTATTAGAGATATTTTATCTCATCACTATTTTGATTTAGATGCAGAAGTAATTTTTGCTATTTGTAAAAATACCTCACAAACTTCCTATTTACAGGGTAGTTCAATTCTGCACATCGCAAAAATTTTTTATGGTAAGTATTACGGTATCCTAAATTTTTGTAAAATCACTGACCCTGAAATATAGGCTATAGAATAACATTGAATGACGCACATCCTAATCTACTAATAACTTAAAAAATCAATAAAACAATTTATTTTTAAATCAACCTCTTCTTTTTGTAAATCTTAGTTACTATACGAATTCTAAAATGAATGCGGGAAAAGGGTAACTTTGGAAAAATTACATAAATGTTCTGTTTGTCAAAAAAATTTTAAAAGTACTGAGATAATAAATGCGGGTATTATCCGTGAGGGAATTTATAAACTTATACAAAAAGACTTTTTAACTTGGGATGAATCATCAGAAATTTGTAGAAATGATTTACATCTTTATCAAAATAAATATATTCATACCATACTTGAATCAGAAAAAGGTGAATTAACTACACTTGAACAGAATGTGCTAGAAACTATGAAACAACATGAACTTATCTCAATAACTTCAGATACAACATTAGATCACGAATGGTCAAATGGTGAAAAAGTTGCAGATAAAATTGCAAATTTTGGTGGAAGTTGGAAGTTTATGGGATTTTTTGCATTATTTTTAATTATTTGGATAGGAGTAAATGCCACAGTTATATTTTGGAAACCAGTAGATCCTTATCCTTTTATTTTATTAAATTTATTACTTTCTTGCCTTGCTGCTATTCAAGCACCAATAATTATGATGAGTCAAAACCGACAAGAAGCAAAAGACAGATTAAGATCTCAATACGATTATCAAGTTAATTTAAAAGCAGAACTTGAAATACGACAACTTCATGAGAAAATGGATCATCTTCTTTCACATCAATGGGAACGATTGGCTCAAATCCAAGAAATTCAAATTGATCTATTAGAAGAATTACGAAGAAAAGCAAAATAAATCTATTTTTAGGGAAAATTTTGAATACAGAAAATACAAGGAATCAAATGGCTACTAAAGCAACAATCTATAAAGCGTTTTTAAACATCGCAAATATGGATACAAACTACTATAATGAACATAACTTTACACTTGCACTACATCCTTCAGAAACACACTTACGATTAATGGCACGAGTTGTTGCATTTACATTAAATGCAAGTGATGATTTAGTGTTTTGCAAAGGAATATCGCAAGATGACGAACCTGATTTATGGGAAAAAGATTTAGATGGAAGTATAAAAATATGGATTGATTTAGGACAACCTGATGAAAAACGAATCAAAAAAGCTTGTGGAATTTCTAATAAAGTAATTATTTATACATATCAAGAAAATATGGCATTACCTTGGTTTAAAAAAATTGAGAATAATCTTAGTAGATTTAAAAATCTATCTATTATTAATTTAAATATGGATGAAGATATAGAAGAATTAACACAAAGAAGTATGAATTTACAATGTAATATTAGTGATACTGAACTATCTTTAATTAGCTCTGACAAAGATATGGTTATTACTCAAAATATCTTATTTTAGAATAATACTTTTAGCTACATATTTTTTACATAATAAAATGCTAATATCTATCCAAAAAAATTTAGGATAATTATGAGCATTTTTTTTACTCTTTTAGGGAAAATTATTCCTTTATACTTTAGTATAATATTAGGAGTAATATCAACAGCTTTTTTAAATTGCAATAAAGATACAATTGCCAAAATATTACTTTTCATTCTAGGACCTTTAATAGTTTTTAATGCAACAATAAGCGTAAAACTCGAACCTTCTGTTTTATTTCTACCAATCTTCTTTTTTCTTTTAAGTACAATTATTGCTTTTACTTCTTTAGCTTATTTTAAAACAATTTATAGTGATAATACTGCTAATTTATTAGCTTTTAGCACGGCAACTGGAAATACTGGAAATATTGGTATTCCTTTGGCTATATTATTTTTGGATTCGTATGTGGTAGATGTATTTATATTCACAGTTTTGGCCTCTTTGTTATACCAAAATTCAGTTGGTTACTATATCACAGCAAAAGGAAATTTTACAGCTAAAGAGAGTTTTATCAAAGTTTTAAAATTACCTGTTTTACATGCTTTCATTTTAGGATTAATATTAAATATTTTAGGATTTAAAATACCTGAAATGTTTATGGATTATACAAATTATTTAAAAGGTACTTATGCAATTTTAGGAATGATGTTACTTGGAATGGGAATGGAAAAAATTAAATCAGATAACTCATTTGATACAAGATTTATTTCATATACTCTATTTATCAAATTTATAATTTGGCCAGCTTTAATCGTTTTATTTATATATATTGATAATACTTTTATTCATTTTTTAAACAAAGATTTTTATCTTTTAATGTTTATATTTTCAATCGTTCCTCTTGCAGGCAATACTGTTACGGTTGCTACTTTACTTAATGTTAAACCTGAAAAAATGTCTATGGCTGTTTTTATATCTACTTTAGTTTCTTTATTTTATATTCCACTTATGATTTATTTATACAATCTTTAAAATAACTTTCTTTTACTTATAACTAAAATAAAAGTTATAAGTAAAATTATACAAAACATATAAATCACCACATTCCAACCAAACTTCTCATATATAATAGATGGAAGAAAAGAGCCCAATGCTCCACCTAAATAGTAAAAGCTAAGATACATTCCTGAAGTTAAAGATTTTTGAGACTCTTTCATCGAATTAGCAAGTCCTGTACTAACTGTATGAACGGTGAACATTCCTACACAAAATAAGAAAATTAGCAGAAATATAAATATTATATTTTCTTGAATTAAAAATATTGTTATAAAAAGAAAAAATATTAAACCAAATAAAATTGTATTTAGTTCATTTTTAAAATATTTAACAATTTTACTTGAATTTAAAGAGATTAAAATTCCCATTCCATACCCTAAATAAAGCAATGAAATCTGAAATTCTGATACATTTGATGAAATCTCTTTTACTCTAAAAGGTAAAATATTTAAAACACCACTAAATACAAAAAATACACAAAACATCAAAAAATATATTACTAAAAATCTTTTATCTTTTAATATTTCCATTACGTCAGTAATTTTTGGTTTTGAAATAGTTGCTTCACCTTCATAAGATAATCTTGAAATAAAATAAATTGAAACTAAAATAGCTAAAGATAAAGAATAAAATACAAATTCATAAGATAAATTTGTAGCTATAAATCCAGAAAAAATCCTTCCAACTAAACCACCAAAAACGGTAGATGCCACATAAATAGACATATTAAACTTTATATTTTCTTTATCTATATTTGCCAAAATACTCATCAAAGAAGTAAGAATAGCAGGAACGACTAAAGCTTCAATGACTCTAAAAAATAAAAACGACTCGTAACTTGTAGATAATCCTAAAAATATATTTGTAATAAATAAAATAATAGAGGAGTTAATAAGCATTTTTTTTACATTTATTTTTTCTAAAATATATCCATATATTATTGGAGATATTGCTAAAAAAAGCATAATTACAGCCGTAAATTGAGAAGCTTTTATAATTGATACATTAAACTGTTTTGCTAATAATGGTTGTATTGGTTGGGTTGCATACATAACTGATAAAATAATTATGATGCAATAAATAACTATAAATAAATCTCTTTTTTTCATAAAATCACTTATTCAAATAATTAAAAAATTATTTATTCTCCCTAATAAATCTTTTTTCAATTTCGTCATCACTTAATTCAATATTATCTTCATTTAAAAATCCATAAAAATAACTTTCACTAGCAATTAATACTTCAATTATTAAAATATTTTTATCTGGATAACTTTCAACAAATTTTTCAACTGTTTCAATAGCAGAATTTTCCCAGTTTTTTTCAAGTTCATCATTATTTCCAACATCATAAAACAAACAATCTTCACACAATGAAAATAAATACTTTCCTGCACCTTCGTATATTTCAAAAGAGTTATCTTCATTATCTAATTTTTCATTTGTAAAAGGGCAATATAAACTAAATTTTCTTATCTCTTTAGGTTTTAATACAACTTTTCTCACTATCAATCCTTTTTATAAACTTTTATATATATTAATTAATTCATTTTTATCAATTTTATGATTTGAATTATATGGAAATTTTTCTAATTTTACTATATCAGAAGGCACCATATAATATGGAAGTACTATTGATATTTCATCTTTTAAAGTATTAATATTAATATCTTTATTTGAAATAATAAAAGTAATTAATTTTACAACTTCACTTCCTCTTTTTAAAGGAATTGTAATAGCATCTGTTACTTCTTTATTATTAGTAAACTCTTTATCAATTTCTCCAAGTTCAATTCTAAATCCATGAAGTTTTATAAGTTCATCTTTTCTATTTGCAAAAAATAACATATTATCTTCAAAATATCCAAAATCGCCTGTTCTAAAACTTCTTTTTTCATATTTTGGTTCAAATTTCTGAGCATTTAACTCTTCATTTTTGAAATATCCAATAGAAACATTATCTCCAACTATTTCTATTTCCCCAACATTTTCACTATCTTTATCTAATAAATTTATTATTGTATTTTTCTTAACATACCCAACTGGTAAACTTTTTGAATATTTATCAATTATTTCAGAAGTAATCTCTATCAAAGTTGTAGCAACTGTGGCTTCTGTTGGACCATAAGTATTAAGAACTTTAGACTCAGGGAAATTATTCTTTATTCTTTTTACTGTGGCTGAAGGCAAAACTTCTCCACAAAATAAAAAGCTATTTAATGTTTTGATATTACTACTAACAAATTCAGCAGAAAGTAAATATTTACTAATAAAAGAAGGTGTTGAAACCCAAGTATTACAATTATATTTTTTCAATCTCTCAAAATATTCAAGGTGATTTTCTAATAATTCTCTACTATTTAAAATAATAGTTCCCCCAAATAATAAAAATCCAACTACTTCATATACCGATAAATCAAAACTAAAAGGTGCTTGATTCATAAAAATTGAATTATTACTAAATTTAAAATCTGTTTCTAGCCAAGTTTTAAAATCCAATATTGAATTTTTAGTAATTTGAACACCTTTTGGTTCACCTGTACTTCCTGAAGTAAATATAATATAAATTATTGAGTCATTTAGATGATAACTTGTATTTATATTATTTGTATTAACTTCCATTTTGTTTTCAATAGTAAAAATTATAAGAGCTGAACTTAATATATTCACAATTTTATTAAGTCTTTCTTTTGGGTAAATAGTATCAACTGGAATATATGGTAATCCCAAACTCATGCAAGCTGTCATACTTACGATAAATTTAGCCTCTTTATGTCCATAAATAACAACGGGATGACCTTTTGGAAGATTATATTTTAGAATCTCAATTTTAAGTTTTTCAACTTCATTTTTAAATTCATTCCAAGTTAAATCTTTATCACTTGCACTAATAGCAATTTTTTCCGAATCTTTATTGCACTCAACAAACTCTAATAATTCTAGATCAAATCTCATATAGGAACTCTCCCACTAAAAAAATATAGTGCTAAAATAGCACCATTTATCATCAAAAATCGTTTTAAATTTAAAGATATAATATCTGGGAAAATTGTAAAATAATCATATCCACCTTTTTTAACATAAACTACATAAATGTTATGAATTGCTGAATAAATACCAAATAAAAATCCACTAAATATAAAATACCAAGTAAAACCATTCCACATTCCCATAAGTAAAAATGTAGCTATGATTGCTAAGTTTTGAATTAGTAATCTTTTCCCTTTTAAAATATTAAAATTATGTAAATATTTATATAAAGGTTTAAAGAAATAATCTGTTAACCAAGAACCTAAAGTAATATGAAATCTTCTCCAAAAATCTTGTGGATTAGGAGCTAAATATGGATGATTAAAATTCATAGGAACTGTTATTCCCATCATAATACTCAAACCAACAGCCATAGCACTATATCCTGCAAAATCAAAGAAAAGATAAGTTGTATAAGAATATGCACTATTTATCATATCTAAAAGATGCACACTATTTTCATCAATAGGTATAAGCCAAAATTTATTTACGCATTCTGCAAAAATAAATTTAAACAATATTCCAACTAATAAAATATCCCAACCTTTTCCAATATTAGTAAAAGTTAAATTTTCATAACCTTTTTGTAAATCTTCCTGAAACCTATATGATCTATCAATTGGACCTGCCAAAAGTGTTGTTGGAAATAATAAAAATGAAGTAAATTCAATAAAAGATAATTTCCCATAATTATGGCTATCTACCATTGCTTGAATAGTTCTAAATGTAATATATGAAATACCAATAACCTTAAATAGAGGGCTTACATCAATTTTATGAAGAATCATAGGTAAAGCAATAATTATCATAGGAATCAATGTACTTTGGTACTTATTTTTTACATAAATCCAATACACACCATAAACATAAATCAGAAAAAATAAAACTTTTTCTGAATGTGGAATACAGAAATAAATATATATTATAATTGCTACAAACAATATCATTTTAAAAGAAATAATTTTATTTAAAATATTTTTAAATAAATGTAAAAATATAATAAAACCAAAAATTAAAATAAAAAAGTGTAGTCCCGAAAAAGGTAATATATGATACATCAAAAAGCCTCGTACACAAATTCTACTGTTGATTCAACATCTTGTCCACTTAAATCATCGATATTTTGATCTAAAATAATAAATGAAAAGCCTATAATCAATAGTAAATATATTACAAAAGTTCTAAAAAAATAATTCATCTTATTTCTCCTCTTTTGTCATAAAATGCTCAATAATTTTCTGATTAATATCAACCCAACCCAACTCACCTGGATGTACAATATCAGTTAAAGTTCCTATTTTATAATCCTCTTTTTTATATGTCCACCTATCAAAATATTTATAACCGTGTTCTTCAACTTTTGATTTTACAGTTAACATAAGTTTATTCATTTCTTCTCTATTATTTACAAAAACATAAGGATGTAAATCTTGCATAACAAATAAAGGTTGAATTTTATAATCTTTCAAAAAATCAAGTAAAATTAATAAATCATGATATTCTTCATTTTGGGCTAAGGACGGAAGTGTAATACCAAAAGGGAAATTTCCTTTATCTATTTCTGGTTGAATTATATTTGTAAAATATTCATCATTTATTCCATAAATATTATTTGTTACGGGAAGAGTATTTTTAGCAGCTTCAATTTTTAAATTATCATAATCAAGTATTGGATTTTGATAATTTACAAGCTCTACGTCTGGATCTTTATTATCAAAATTTTGAATTATTATTTTTTTAATCTCATCATTTAAATAATCATCTTTTATTATATCATAAGCATATTCATATATAAAATTTGGATTTTTAATATATGCAATATTATTTTTAATATAATCACTAACAAAAATTTTATATTTGTCATCTGATTCACTTTGGAAATAAAGTTTATTCATCATTCCCGGATACATATATTCCAAAAATTTTGGCATAGTTAAACCATTATCACTAGAACCACTAAACCAACTAGGAGATAAAAGTACTACTACTCTTGCATTTTGTCTTACTTTTTCGTTATCACAGGCTGCCAATTGGGACATTATTACAAAGTCTTGTTGTCCTTCATTTCCTTGAGCTCTTAATGGTAATTTTAAATCTTTGTTAAAATAATTTTGAGGTAAAAATTTTAGGTCTGGATATATCACTAATTCGGAAGAACCAAAAACTATAATTTTACCACTTTCTAAGTCGTCTTGTAGACTAGTAGTTTTTTGTAATGAATCTTGTAAAGGAATTGCATAATAATTTAAAATTTGATTTTTACTAATATAAAGTAGTGATATAACAACTACTAATGCTATAAAAAAAGCGTAAATATTTACAAAAAATTTATTCACTTATCCTGCTCTTTATATAAGTAGTTAACTTGTTTATACTATCAAAATTACTTTCAATAATATCTCTAACATCAATTTTTATACTAAACTCTTCTTCTAACATCATTGCTAAATCAACTGTTCCCATACTATCAATCAAATTTGAAGTATATAAAGGGTCATCATTTCCAACTTCTTTAAATATAATTTCTTCCACTAGTGGTTTTATTCTTTTTGTTATTTCCATTGTTTCCCCTTATTGTTTTCTAAAGCTTAGTATATAAAAATTAATCTTCTGTTGCTTCATGAATAGCCTTTTTTGTCGAATCATAAGCCTTTCCTGAAGTGTCTTTAGTAACTTTCCACGCATCGTTACTATCTTTTTTAATTCCCATCCAAGTTGCACATCCTTGAAATGAAATTATAAGAATAATTAATAAAGCAATTTTTATCATTACTTAATACTCCTTAAAAAATTAAATTTCATATGAAGTTATAGCATAATTTTGGAGATTTTATTAATAAGAGTTTAGATATAATCGCAAAAAAAATTTAGGACAATTATGAGTGAACAAATAGAAACATCTTTATGCCATATTTCAAAATTTGCACCCTTTGATGATGTTAGTGGAGCTTCACATTTTCCAATTTATAATACTGGAACATTTGATTTAAAAAAACAAACTGGTGATAAGATTTATGATTATACAAGAAGTGACAATCCAACTAGAGAGGTTTTAGAAAATCTATTTACTCATGTTGAAAATGGGGCTGGTTGCGTTTGTACTCATACAGGAATTGCTTGTGTATCTTTATTATTTGAAACTGTTTTAAAAGCAAATTCTCATATTTTAGTAGAAGCCGATTGTTATGGTGGAACATTTAGACTTTTAAAAATCTTTAAAGAAAAATATAATATTACAGTTCATTTTGCGAACTTTTTAGATTTTGAAATGTTAGAACATATTTTAACAATAAATCCAATTGATTTAGTTTTATGTGAAAGCCCAACAAATCCTGGACTTAAAATAATTGATTTAGAAGCTGTTGCAAACCTTTCCCATAAATATAATGCTTTATTTGCAGTTGATAATTCACTTGCAACATTTATTTCTCAAAGACCTTTAGATTTAGGAGCTGATTTTTCGCTCTTTTCAACTACAAAATATATTTCAGGTCATGGAGCTGTTGTAGCAGGTGCAATTGTTGCCGCGACAAAAGAGTTATCACAACAAATTCACTATTATGCAAATGCACATGGAAGAAGTCAAAATCCTATGGATGTATATTTAATAAGTCTTGGAATTCCAACTTTAAAAATCAGAATGATTGAACATGAAAAAAACTCTATTTTTATAGCAAAATATTTAGAAAAACAATCATATATAAAAAGTGTAACTCATCCAGCATTAGAGTCTCATCCTCAATATGATTTAGCAAAAAAACAAATGAAATATATTCCAGGTCTTTTTTGCGTTAATTTCATAAGTGTAGAATTAGCTGAAAAATTCATAGAAAAAACAAAAATATTTGGCGAAAAATGCTCTTTTGGAAGTCCTGATAGTAGAGTTGAAATTCCTGCAAAAATTTCCCATGCAAGTTTTTCAAAAGAAGAATTAGCGGCAATTGGAATAAGTGATAGTACTGTTAGATTTTCTATTGGATTAGAGAGTGTAGAAGATTTAATAAAAGATATAGAACAAGCTGTAAAGTAGAAAACAAAAAATGAAAGAAAGTATTTTTAATTTTATTCCTTGTGGTCAAACGCTACCTTTAAATAATATACACGCAGTTTCTGTATCTATGCCATCTTTACAGGATGTCATAGATTACGAAGAACAAACTCCACAAATTTTAGAAAAAATAAAAAGTGCATATCCACGATTTGTTATGCACCCTTATTTAAAACTTTTAGCAAGTCATATAAAAGAGAAATATAAAATCTCAAATGCTTACGAAGTTGTTCTTTTAAGTTCTCAAAAAGCTGTTGAAGTTGTAAGTAATAAATATTTTATTCATAATAAAATAGAAATAAATGAACCTTTTGGAGTTATTTTAGTTCAAAATGGAACCACACAACTAAACAAAGTTTTAAAATTTATTCAGCATGTGGGATACAATTTATCTTCAAGATTAGCAGAAGATTATTTATTTGAAGTAGGAATTTTAAAACAAAAACATAAAGAAGAACTTGAAAATAAAACTCTTGCAAAAGAAATTTTAATTTCAAATCTTGCAAAAGCTTATAATCAACCAAATGAAAACATCTGTTTAACTCCTTCTGGAATGAATGCAGTTTATTGTGCTTTGAGAGGTTTAAAAACTATTCAAAATCAAAATGGGAAAAATAAATTAATCCAACTAGGATGGTTATATCTTGATACTATGAATATAGTTGAACACTATTTTGAAGAAAATAAAATTTTTTATAATATAAATGATTTGGATTTACTTGAAGATTATCTAAAAATTAACGGGTATACAATTTCAGCTATTGTTACAGAAATCCCAACAAATCCTCTACTTCAAACTGTGGATTTACCTAGATTAAAAAATCTTTGTTTAAAATATAATATTATTTTAGTAATAGATGCAACTTTTGCAACACCATTTAATCTAGACTTAAAACCTTATGCAGATATTTATGTAGAATCTTTAACAAAATTTGCTTGTGGTAATGCTGATATTTTGATGGGTGCAATTATTTTAAATGAAAATTCTAAAATATCTATGATTTCACAAGAATTTTTCAAACATGCAGATGAACCATATATAAAAGATATTCAAAGATTGGCTTTCCAGATAAAAAACTATGAAAATAGAATAAAAACTATCTCAAAAAATACAAAATCTTTAGCTGAATATTTCCAAAAAGCTTCATTTATTGATGAAATTTTTTATTGCTTAAGTCCAAAATATGCTTCAAATTATAAAAAACTTATGATTGATGAAAATTCTCTAACTGGAATAATATCCGTTACTTTTAAAAAAGATTTCAAAGAAGTTTATGACAAACTAAATTTTGCAAAAGGACCAAGTCTTGGAACTGAGTTTACACTTTTAATGCCATATACTTATTTAGCTCATTATGATTTAGTAACTTCAAAAGATGGGAATGAATTTTTAAAAAAGATTGGTCTTCCTATAAATCTTCTTCGTATTTCTGTGGGAATTGAAGATATAAAAGATATTATAAAAGAGTTTGAAAAAATAAATGTATAAAATTATTGACTTTAATTAATAAATATTTATCATAATTATTATATGATAACGATAATATTAATTAAAAGGGCAAAAATTAAATGTTTGGACACATATCTAAAAATGAACTAAAGTTAATTGACGAGTATTTCCAACAATATATTGAGTTTACTCAATATAAACAAAACAATTTCAATTATATTGAAAAAACTGGCAATAAAGAGCTTGATGCCCTCTTTTCTAAATGGAACGAAAAAATAAGAGAGACTGATAGCTCAATAAAATCAGACATAAATGTAATTGGTGAAATAGTGCTAACAACAGATAAAGTAAATCAAGGTATTTTTAGATGTAGAATTAAATCAAATACAAAAAATCCGATGATTTTTACACTTAAAAAAACACTAAATCAAATGCTTGATTCACTTGAAGATAAGATGATTAAATTAGAATCAACTTTACAATCTTATGCAGTTGATGATTTCAGACCTACAATAAATATTGACCCAATATTAAAAGCTAGAATGCTTTCTGTAATGACGAGTATTAATACTCTTGGAGAATCTTTAAGTACAAGTGCAAAAAATAATTTAAATAATGGAGAAAGTTTACAACAAAGTTCTCGTAAAATGAATATCTCAATGAATAATTTAGCAACAAAAGCTAATGAACAAGCTGCTTCTTTAGAAGAAACAGCAGCAGCAGTTGAAGAAATTACTTCAATTACAAGAAATAATACTATTAATGCTTCAAAGATGTCAGAACTTGGACAAAATGTTAAAAAGTCAGTTTCTGATGGTCAAGTTTTAGCAAAACAAACAGGTTCTTCAATGGAAGAAATCCATGAAAAAGTTGCTGCTATAACAGAAGCTATAAATATTATTGATCAAATAGCCTTTCAAACAAATATTCTTTCACTAAATGCAGCCGTTGAAGCAGCAACTGCTGGTGAAGCAGGACGAGGATTTGCAGTTGTTGCTGCTGAAGTACGAAATCTAGCAAATAGAAGCGCTGATGCTGCAAAAGAGATTAAAAACTTAGTAGAAGATGCAAACCTAAAAACTAAACAAGGAAAAGATATTTCAGATTCAATGATTAGTGGCTATGAAAAA
>Ga0172378_10000608_pt1 | contig 31606 bp, 26 predicted proteins | sample GrowelOW332metaG_FD_119755 | JGI IMG/M metagenome (GOLD analysis project Ga0172378, IMG submission 119755) | Groundwater microbial communities from an aquifer near a municipal landfill in Southern Ontario, Canada - Pumphouse #3_1 metaG | ecosystem: Environmental > Aquatic > Deep subsurface >...
CTAAGATCGATCGGATCCCCCACCACGACGAACTGCGAACGAAAAACACGATATTTCCTCAAAGTCACGCTTGGATAAAGCGGCGCCCCCGAAAGTAAGGCGAGGCCTGCGGCCCCCGTGTAAAACTTGCCCATCGCCCCGTCCCAGTTGATTTTGCCTTCGGGAAAGATGCCAAGAAGAGCGTGGCAGCGGAGGAGTTCCTTCGCCTCGATAAGCGAAGCAAAGGAGAGACTCGGATCCCCTTCGGCATCGCTCACGCGGAGAACACGGGCTTCCTTGAGCCAGAAATGCATCAGGCTCCCGTTATTGCGGTAAACGATATCGCCCACCATCATCCGAATCCTCCGCCACGGATAGATCCGGGGCAGCATCTGGGCGTCGGCAAAGGCGACGTGGTTACTTAAGGCGATGCCTTCCTTCTTTGGGAAGCGATTGGCCTTCGCTTTCGGACTTTCGTAAAAATAATGGGTCGGATAAAGGAGAAACAATTTCGGCAGAACGAGAATCCGAGCCAAATCCATGACGAAATAGGTCCAATGGAAAACGCCAAAGGTGCGATATTTCTGATAGAGGAGGCCAAGATTAGCGATGTCATCAAGCCGCCTTGAAAAGGAAGGGCCGTCTTCTAAAGGCGAAGGTATAAAGGCATTCGAGAACGTGAAACTTGGCCGTTTAAAGAAGCCATGACATCCACTCTGAACCACAATCTGAAGCGGGATTTTTTCTTTTTGGGCCAAATGGAGAATGGTGAGCTTATCTTCACTGGAACTGAGGAAAACCACGGCAATTTTCTTCTTCTGGAAGAAAGGCGTGAGGCCGTCTTCAAACGAAATTCCTGCAAAAAGCCAGCGCTTAAGGTTTTTACCTTCCTCGGAAAATGAAAGCGGATGAAGATTATGAAAGAAGGCCAAAAGCGCGAGGCAAAGGAAATTATGCTTATCCGTCCCCTCAACCCCGACGAGGAGCGGCCCCTGCGGATGCCAGAACCGTCTATGGGGATCGTCAAACATTACCTTCGGCTTTAAAAAAGCCAAAAGAGGAAGGGCGAAGAGTTTATAGAGCGCGCGCAAGAGGAACCGCATGAGACTATTTTAATCTCGGCGCAGTCACTTTATCGAAAAAAGAAAGAACAAGGGCGTCATATTCGGCCTTCGAATAGTAACGAAGTTTCGAATGCTCGCCATGCTCAATCACGTGCATCTCTTTCTCTTTCGCCCCGCACTGGGCGTAGAGTTCTTCGCCATCATGGTAAGGGACGTAGATATCCTCTTTGCCATGGATAAAACAGACAGGCAGCGTCACTTTATTGATTAATTTCTCAGGCGAATCCTTGAGGATGTCCACCTTGGCGTAATGCTTGAAATAGAAAGGGAGTTCAAAGGAAACGCTGATGCTTGGATGGTGGGAAGTCTTGACGTGGTACTTGAACATCCGCTTAAAGTTCTTGAAGGAGCCTTCCGCCACCGCCCCTTTGATATAACTCGGAAGATTAGGCTTCGAAAGCGCGATTAGCGCGGCGGCCGCCCCAATGCAGATGCCATGGAAAACGACGCTGTCTTGGCCTTTTTGCGCGTGGAGATACTCGGCCCAAGAGAGCAAATCCTCACTCTCTTTGATACCGGCGGAAAGAAATTTTCCTTCGCTCAAACCCGTGGCTCGAGCATCGATCAACAAGACGTTGTAACCTTTGTTTTTATAGAGCGGCGCGTAATAAAACGAATAGGAGGAAGTCTCGCTTCTTCCCGGGATGATGATGACGCTTCGCTTGGCCCCATAATCGAGATACTGGCCTTTGAGAAGCAAGCCATCGTTGGCGATTGAGACTTCGCTCAGATAGGCTTTTTCCTGATCGCGAAAGGCTAAGCCTTCGTAGAACATCTTCACTTGGCTTTCTTCGGCGCAAGAGGGCGTTTCGCGGGGATATTTGTGCGGATTGGTCCGCACGAACCAGCCAAAATAGAGCCCCTTCGTCACGAACCAGCTCATCATGTAGCCGATGAGCAAAGGCAAAATGAGGCCGAAAGTCAATACAAGGGCGATGACCCAAGCTTTGACGACATCATTCATGCTTTTTCTCCTGAGATAAGGTAGCGGGCAATCTTCTCGTTGCCCCGAAGGGAAATCACATCATCGGAACTCGAAAGGCGTTTGCGAATCTCTTCGGCTAAGAAAGCGGCCTCACTCTCGGGGGCGCTCACCCCGGCATAGATCGTAAATTCGCACTTGTCGTCGAGCAAACTGAATAAAACCGGCAAGAGGCCCGAAGGTTCTTTGCTCGAAGCCAAAAGCAAACCATCTTTTACCAGCACGAAATCGCCCGTCTGGACGTTGAGGGCGCCATGGGCGTAATTCTTGACAGCCTGGACGATGGCAAAGAAGTCGGTCTCTTCGAGGGCTTGGTTCATTGCCTTGAGGTTGCTCTCGAAATCCGCTTCGGGGTCAAAATGCTCCAACGCCACCACCCCTTCCATCTCGCTCCCGCTCGGTAAGGTAGAGATGTGGCGCGGTGAGCGTTTGGCAAAAAGCTCACAGGTGGTTATCGCGTTCTTGTCGTTTGGGAGCAATACGATGTTTTCGGCATCCAAAATTTCGACCGCTTGGGCGATTTCTTCATAAGAGACCTCGCGCGAAAGCGGGGCGATAAAAGCTTCGGGGACCTCGAAATTGCTGTAGATGGCGGCAAAATCATCGCTGTCGATCACGCTGACGAAAGCGACGCTGGCGTGATGAAAGCGTTCGTTGTGTATCTGACGGGCCATATTGTCGACTTTGTAGTCGAGGAGATTGCCGAAGCGGCTCATAACGTCTTTGACGGGTTCATCCTCGTTCGTGTGAATGTGGAATTTTATTAAGCTCTCCGTTTCGACATAGACCAGGGAGCCACCCATCCCCTTCAGTTGTTCTTTGAGCACCGAGGCTTTGTCGATCCCGTGGTAGGCTTCGCTCTTCTTGAGGAGCCCCTCGACGCAAAAACGATAGCGGAGATCGTTCTCTTCGCCCTTCCGTTCCTTGATGAGAGGCGAAAGATCGGCATTCTCTTCGACTGTTTTGCCCAAACTCGCGTCGCGGAAGGCTTCGACGAGATAATAAAAACCGAGGCCACCGGCATCAATCAGGCCGGTTTCTTTGAGCAATGGCATGAGATTCGGGGTGTTTTTGAGGGAGACGAATGCGGCTTTTTGCATCGCCATGAGCGTTTCTTCAATCGAGGAGGCGGGAGGGACGCTCGCACAATCTCTCATCACCGTCAGAATCGTTCCTTCGGCCGGGTCGACCAAAGAGGCATAACTCTCTTCGGCTCCGGCTTTAAATGCGGCGATTAAGTGGGCCGAATCAACGGATTTCTTATTCGCAAAAGCCTTGGACAGCCCCAAAAAGAATGTGGCGAGAATCGTGCCGGAATTACCGCGCGATGCCTCAAGGACAGCGAGGGCAACCTCGCTGGAGATCTTTGAGAGATCGGGACTCGATTTTACCGAAAGAACCGGGGCCATCGTCCGCGACATGTTGAGGCCGGTATCCCCATCGGGCACAGGGAAAACATTGAGATGGTTCAACTCATCTTCGTGATTCGTAAGCGAGACGAAAGCCAAGCGGCTCGCCGCCAAAAAATCGCGTCCCCCAAATCTGTGCATACGCGCTTAGTTTCCTTTGATGATGGCGGCGAGGAGAGCGCTCTCTTCGGCATCGCCTTCGCTGATGCTCTTCCCAAAATAGAAAGCGGCGACGAGACCCGGACCGACGTTGGCGCCGGAGATCTGGCCAACCGAGGTCAGATATAAAGCCTTCGGATTCACCTTTTCTTTGAGCAAACCCAAATAACGCTCCGCTTCGTCATGGCGAAAAGAATGGGCGACGATGATCGTCGCATTCGCCGGATCGACGATGCTGCGTTTCACGTATTCGGCACCGACTTCAAGCGCGTGGTTCATCCCTTTGACCTTGCCGAGCGGTTGGCAGAAACCATTGCTCTGGAAATCCGCCAAAGGGCGGATGCCGACCATCGTCCCCATCACCGCGATGGTTTTGGAGACACGACCCGAACGGTTGAGGAAGAATAAATCATCGAGCGGACCCATCTGGTGGATCTCGTTCTTGTGGGCGTTGAGGCAAATAACGGTATCTTCGAAGCTCATCCCGGACTCCAAACATTCGTGAGCTTTGAGGCAAAGAAGGGCGTAGGCGCCCGAATAACGGGTCGAATCCACCACCGCGATCTTCTGGTTGGGATAAAGAGGCGCGAGGCGCTTAGCGGAGGCGGTGAAGAGATTATTCATCCCGCTGAAGGCCGCGCCAATCGTGATACCTAAAATGTCTTCGCCCAAGTCAAGATGCTTTTTAAAGACGGTATCGACTTCGGCGGCGGAGCAAGTCGCGCTCTTATAGAGGCATTTGCCACGCGCCATCGATCCAAAATAATCTTCAGGGGTCATATTGCCCCAGTCGTCATCGGCGAGAAATTGACTCCCATCGGGGCGGACGACGATGCCGTGGACATAGTCAGCCACGCCAAACTGGGCACGGAAATCGGCGCTTAAATCAACGGCGGAATCAGCGATAATGACGGTTTTGTTCATTCGGGTTCTCCTCGGCGCTTTTGATTAGAGCAGCCAATTTTCTTTGCGGTTCATCAACATATAGCCTTCGCGATTATAAACGTCGGGACGGTTAAATGCATATTCGGTGCCATCGCGTTTGAGGATGAAGCCGCCCGCTTCTTGGAGGATGATGGTCCCCGCGGCGATGTCCCATTCCTTCGTTCCCTGGTTTTCGCGATAGGAAATCTCGGCTTTTCCTTCAGCGATCACGCAGAATTTAAGCGCGGAACCCAAAGCCTGGATTGTCGTTATTTTATCGGCATGTTTATCGAGGAGCGCCTTCTCGCTTGGGCCAAAAAAACTGCGGGAGCGAAGGGCGGTCAAACCCGTCAGTTTGTTCGAAACATGAATTTGGACGGGGTCTTTTCCCTTCTCCCACTTGAACGCACCCTGACCTTTCAAAGCGAAATACATCACGTTCTCCATCGGGACATTGATGACTCCGACGACGATCTGATGGTTGTGGGATAAGGCAATGTTGGTCGTGAATTCGCCATTGCGAGCAACAAATTCTTTGGTGCCATCGACCGGATCGACAATAAAAACATTGTCGTTAGTTAAGCGCGAAAGGTCATCCTTGCTCTCTTCGGTCAAAAGAGCATAACTCGGAAAGCTATGATGAAGTTCCTGCCGAATCAATTGATCGGCGCCTTTATCGGCTGCGGTGACGGGGGAATTATCGCTTTTGATTTCAACGGCAAAGGCCGTTTGGTAAATCTCTTTGATCTTCTTTTCGGCATCGAGGGCAGCTTTTTGCATGGCAGCTAATTCGCGTTCGTACATAACCATCCTTCTTTTATCAAAGAAGATGATACCCCACAAGAGGGGGTTATTGCACCCGAAAGGATTACTTTTTCTTTTTCCCTTTCGGGGTGGAGAGCTTTGGGAAAAGGACAATCGCAATTTGAAGAACCGCGGCAATCGCGAAAATCAGGACGAGCCGATGACCAAGGAAATAATAGAGGGCATCAGCTAAAGCCCAAGTAAGAAGCGACGAAAGAATCAGATTCATCCGCCCGTTATGGCCGAAGGCGATGTTGATAAAAAGGGCTAAGCAAGCGAGGCCAGGCAAAATAAAAAGATAGGCCCGGATTTTGGCTGTTTCATCATAAATGTCGGCAATCGCGCTCAAAAGAATGGCGCTCAAGATGACGAAAATGAGAAACAAAGAACCGATATAAATTGCCTTGATCAACATTTCTTTCCGCCGTAATTTCCGCTCGCTTTCTTCATCGAGCGGGTCATAAACGTGAGCGGCGAAAAGATAATTGACATCCACCCCAAAGAAGGTGGCAAGCTCTTGGAGGGTCGGGGCATCGGGCAAAGAGAGGCCGCGCTCCCATTTGCTTACCGCTTTGTCCGTAAAACCTAATTGGGCGGCAAGCTCGGCTTGGGTCAGACCTTTTTTCTTGCGGAGACCGATGATATTCTCCGCGATAATGTCTTTCGTTTCCATATTCCTATTATTGAGCGAAAATTCTCACTTGCAAGGCTCGACTAATAGGCGAAACGGCCACTCTACCATCGGTCGAGAAAGAATTGACGTTTTTTGTCCTAAAGTAGTGACGTGGAAATCACGAAAAAAGAAAAAATCGCCAGCATCAGTGAAACCGCTGTTTTGCTTCTGATCTATTTGGCATGCTTTATTTACGGGGCGATCGAATATCCGCATCAAGTCACCTCGACTTCGCCGCTCCTTGTCATGCTCTCTTCCATCGGGGGAATGGTCCTTGCTTTCCTTCCTTATTTGAGCGAAAAGATTCTCAAGATCCATCTCTCATTCCTCACGAACCTTTTCATCCAAGCTTTCGGTCTCATGGGAATCGCCTGTGGCGAAACCCTCGATTGCTATTACCGCTTCAGTGCCTGGGATGACACAATGCATTTCCTTTCGGGCATCGGGGTCAGCTTTCTCGCCTATGCCTTTCTTTACGCCAGCATGGGCGAAGATTGCCTCAGCCACCGCAAAGCGTATTTGAGCCTCGGCGCTTTCTTGATCAGTCTTGCGGTCGGTTTCCTTTGGGAGATCTATGAATTCAGTTTCGATACCTTCTTTGGTACCGATATGCAAAAGACAATCCCCGAAGGCGTCTTCTTCAACGGAGGCAACAGCTTCGCCAATCTCAACGGCAGCGACGAAGAACTAGCGAGTTTCTTCCGTTCCGCCAAAGGCTACCGCTATGCCATCGCCGACACAATGGGCGACCTCGTCGACTGCTTCCTCGGAAGCCTTCTCTTCCAAATCATCGTCATCCCCCTGAGGAAAAAGAAGGGCGATTTCGGTGCCAACTTAATCCGTTTCCTCCCGAAAAACAAGAAGGATGAAGGCCAAATAGCCGCCAAACCTTTTTGATTGACCTTCTTTTAAGCGAGGCCTCCATTGAAGAGCCCTTCCCTTTTTCGTAAAGGAAGACGAGACCAAGATATCGATAATTCCGTCCTTATATCGATAATTGTTTCAAAAATGCTTAGAAATGCAGTAGAATCTTTATAAGGCTTGTGATAACCGAAAAGGAGTGTACACACATGGCTGATTTGAATGAGCGAATCTGCATTATCGGCGGCGGACCTTCGGGCGTTTGCGCCGCCATGTATCTTGAGAAAAAAGGATACAAGAACTACGTGATCTACGAGAAGGGCAATCGGGTCGGTGGCAAGTGCTACTCGCCGAAGCTCAAGATGGGCAAAAACGGAGAAGAGAGAACCGTTGAAATGGGCGCCATTATGGGCGCGAAAACCTATTACGCCGTTCACGAAGCCGAGGAATTCGGCGGTGTCAGCCACGAAGGCGGACCGGCGATGAGCCGCATCTACCGCGATTCGACTGGCAAGCAGATTTATCCTTTTGAAGTCAACAAAGACTTTTCCTTCAAGAAACTCTTTGCTTTGCTCAAATTAAAGAAAGCAGTCAAACGCTTAGCCAAGTTGATGGAAACCAAGTACGTCGGCTACGACGTGAACGGGCACCGGGGCGTGGCCGAAGGCCGCTACGAAGGCCTCGATAAGACTTTTGGCAACGATATGAAACACGTCGAAGGCACCAACGAGAACCTCAAGGATCTCGCCCTCCCTTTCAGCGAATTCTGCAAACTCAATAAAGTCGAACCGGTCATGCGGATTTGGATCGCTCCGTTCACCAGCTTCGGTTACGGCTTCTTCGATGAGATGGCGGCCGCTTACGTCATGAAGTATCTCGACGTCACCACCACCGTCGAATTTATCAACACCCGCCTCTGGACTTGGAAAGAAGGCACCCAGTCGATTTATGAAGGCGTCAATAAGCATCTGAGCCACCCGGCTATGCTCAACACCGAAGTGGTCAAAGTCGAACGGCCGGAAGGTGGCAAGGTCAAAGTCACTATTAAAGATAAGAATGGCGAGAAGGTCGAAGAATTCGATAAGCTGATCGTCACCACCCCGCTGGATCATTTCACCGCCTACGCCGATGCGACGCAAGACGAGAAGACGCTCTTCAGCAAGATCATTCACGAAGAATACGTCGACTTCTGCGCTACCTTCGCCCCAGGCAAAGGACCGGATATCTCGGGCTACATCTTCGACAACATGGTGCCCGATAAGCTCGGCCACGCGATGGTTTATTACCACCGCTGGGATGATCTCGGCGCCGATTGCCCCTGCGTCGTCTATGCCCTTCGCAACCACAAAGGCGAGAGCAAAGTCACCTACGATTTCACGATCAAAACCGAGACCGAGGATATGGCCAAGTGTGGCTTCCCCGTCGCCGCGCGCCCGATTGAATGGGAGTCCTACTATTGCCCCCACGTATCAACCCAAGAATATGCCAATGGCTGGTACGACAAAGTCGATAAACTCCAAGGGCAAAAAAACACTTACTTTGCCGGCGAAGTCCTCGGCTTCGGCGACATGGAAGAGACCTGTGAGGTTTCGAAAGATCTCATCGGCCGCTTCTTCTGAGTTCGTTCTCTCCGCAAAGAAGGCCGCTTCAGGGCAACCTGAGGCGGTTTTTCTATCGCTTTTAACCAAGCAGGGAACGGAAAAAATCTTCGACAAATCCCAAACCCTTCAAAGCCATCCGCAGAGACTTGGCGTTGCCGTCATTGGCTTTTGCTTCGACAAGGGTCAGTTCATCCTTGCGTCGCGTGACAAATTCAATCTCAAGAGCATTCCCTTTAGAAAAATAAAAGGTATCCGGATCTCTGCACCCTTCTAAAGGCAATGAAAGTTCTTTGAAGCTGGAGCAGAGATCGATCAAGTCGAAATTCTCAAGTCACTGGACGGCAGGACGATGCCCCCCCCCTTCCTTTGGCATCTTTGCGGAGCGAAGCGTATTAAAATCACTTATTTTCTTTTCCGAGCCAAACGGACAAAGGGGAATAGACCGCATTGATTTGGACTCATTCGGTTTGATCGACCGCCTCCCCTCCCTTCGAATTCAAACGCTTGCCGCAATCCCCTTTAAGGCTTTCCCAAATATCGCGTTGAATGGATAAAACTTTGCCCATATCGCCGCTTTGGAGGGATTGAGTTATCGCTTCGGGCGTCCTCCCACACAAAAGATATTCACGAAAATAACGATAAATCGTCTCGTCAAACACCAAACTGACAGGAGAGGGTTTCAAGGCCCTTTTCGAGGAGGAATATCCCATTTTCTTTTAAGCGTTTCGCCCAAAGGAATTCCACGAAATCCATTGGCTTCATTGGGAAAAAATGCTCAAAACCTGCCAATGGTCCTTCGCTTTTCCCTCGATTATGGCCTTTGGCTCCCAAGAGCGATCCCGGCGCCAAAACGTCGTAGCGGCCATCTTCCAAAGATTTGATGGCGGTTCGAGCGCCATTGCATTATTGGATCTCATCAAGAATCAGGAGAGTCCCCTCTGAAACGAAATCAAAAATAGGTGGCAAGGCGCTGGGAAGGGCGGTGATGGGCTCCACGAAAAGATCGTCCTCAAAAGGATGGCAAAAAGTTTTCTGGCTTGGCGAAGCCCTTGAATAATCAAGCCTTTCTTTTTCCATTGAAGAGATCGGTTCCATTCAACAATTCCGGGTCTAGTTTTCTTTTCAACATCGTTTTGCCGCCTTAGCGACATTTTATTCATTTTTTGACGATTGATAGCCCGCTTTACACGTTTTTCACAGACGTTTATTTTAAACTTTTACGCCTTTTAAACATGAGATTTGTTTCAGACAGACGCTTTTTGAGGATAATGTCGTCCGAAACGGAAGAAATAAAGGAGGAAGAAAACGTCAGAGGACACCAAAGAAGGCTCGCTTACCCCTTTTCGTTTCGAACATAGGCAAAAGAAAAGGATGGACGAGCCATCCTTTCAAAATCATCGAAACAAGGCTTAATATTCGCCGCCGCTCTTTTTGCCAACGAGAGAAGCGACGTCTTCATCGACAGCAGGTTTCTCAACATCAGCATCTTCGCTCTCGGGTTCCGGAGCGGCATGATCCGCAACGGGTTTGCCTTCGATCTGGGCTTCGAATTCCTTTTCTTCTTCTTCGTCTTCTTCGTCCTCATCGCCTTCTTCGACATCGCTATAGACATCGTTGACATCGATGTGGACTTTGTCGTAGGTGTGACGGGTGCGGAGATCCCAGCCGTTATCGGTCAAAGCGACAAAACGGCCATCGAGAGTGAGCTCGGTGTAGAATTCGCCTAAGTGGCTCTTCTTCTCATCGTCGTTCATCGCAAGTTCTTTGACGATCTGTTCATAGAGATCAGCAAAAGTCATTTCCTTTTTTGCTTTGCTCATAATCGTATAGGCGACATCCAGCATGCTTTTGGTGTTATCCATAGGTTTTTCACTCCTTCTTCTTACATCGCGTCGGGGGCGCTGACCCCGAGGATCGCCAAGGCGTTCTCGAGAGTGATCATCGCGGCTTTCATGAGAGCAAGACGGCAACCAGTGCCTTCTTTGTCATCACGATCGATGATTTTGGTGGAGGCGTAATATTCATGAATCGCTTGGGATAAAGCATGGATATAGCCTGCGACTTTATACGGCGCGCGCGCTTCCGCGGCAGCCTCTATCATACTAGGAAAATCGGCAAGTTGCTTCAAAATATCGCCTTCCTGATGAGAAGTGAGACTTTTTAAGGAGGTCACGAGAGGAAAGTCCCTTCCCATTTCGAGCAAAGAATGGCAGCGGGCATGGGCATATTGGGCATAGTAGACCGGGTTGTCTTTCGACTTCGATAAGGCTAGGTTCATATCGAAAAGAATCGGGGTATCGCCGCTCTTTTCGCTGAAGAAATAACGAACCGCATCGACCCCGACATCGGCAACGAGGTCGCGGTGGGCGATCGCTTTGCCCGTTCGTTTGCTCATTTTGACTTCTTGCCCATCTTTATAAACTTTGACAATCTGGTAGATGCCAAAGGCCAAAGAATCATAGGAATAGCCTTCCATAGCCAAGGCAGCCCGCATCCGGTTCAGATAGCCGAAATGATCGGCCCCGAGCATATCGACGAGGAGGGAGAAACCCCGGCTCATCTTGTTGTAGTGATAGCAAATATCTGGCATGAAATAAGTGTACATCCCATCGGATTTAACGATTGGTCGGTCTTTGTCATCAAGCGCTTTGCCTTCCGGATCGAGAATCGCGGTCGTCTTCAGATAAGTCGCCCCGTCCTTTTCATAGACGAAACCTTTCTTTCTTAACTCTTCGATCGTATCGGGGATTGTCGAGCCTTTGCGAATGTCGGATTCGTAGGAGAATTTGTCGAAATGAACACCAAAGTCCGCCAGGTCTTTTTTGATCTTGGTGAGTTCCGCTTCAATGCCATAAGAAATGAAGAAATCGTGGGATTCTTTGGTGTCGAGGAGATATTTATCGCCGAATTTGTCTTTGATTTCTTGGGCGATCAGGACAATATCTTCACCATGGTAGTCGTCATCGCCAAGGGTAATTTTCTCCCCGAAAAGCTCGTGGTAACGAAGACTTAGCGAGTGGCCAAGGTGCTCAACCTGGTTGCCGCAGTTATTGACATAGTACTCGCGGGTGACGTCATAGCCCGCTTTGGCATAGAGATTGGCGATGGCATCGCCTAGCGCCGCGCCACGGGTGTGGCCGAGATGCAAATCGCCGGTCGGGTTGGCCGAGACGTACTCGACATCGACGGATTTGTTTTTCTTCGAGGCTTGGCCATAATTCTTGCCTTGGCTCAGAATCGTCTCGACAATCGAGCCGAGCGCTTCGTCCTTCATGAAGAAATTGAGGAAACCCGGAGCGGCGATTTCGACGTGGTCCACCACATCCGAAACGAACGCCATTTTGATCTCGGCAGCGAAATCGAGAGGCTTTTTGTCGAGTTTTTTCGCAAATTTTAAAGCCAGATTGCTCGCGTAATCGCCATGGGAAGGATCTTTTGAATGGTCGATGGTAACATCGGCCAAAGTGACATCGACGCCGACTTTGACGGCGGCTTTGACGAGATCCGATTTTAAAATTTCTTCATTGTTCATAATGTTATTCCTTCATTAGCAAGAGGACGGCGCTGGCCTTGATGGCTTCGCCTTTGCCAACCGCATCGAGACCTTCGTTGGTCATCGCTTTGATCGAGGCTTGGCTTTCTTTGATTTCGAGGGCGAGAGCCAAGTTTCCTTTCATCTCGAGGATGAACGGAGCGAGCTTGGGTTCTTGGGCGGAGATTGAGACATCGACGTTATGGACTTCGTAGCCCCGCTCCTTGACCATCGCCAAACACTTCTTGACGATCAAGAGGCTATCGATGCCGGCGATGCTGGGATCGTTGGGCGGAAAGTATTTGCCAATATCGCCCAAGCCCAGAGCCCCAAGAAGGGCATCGCTCACGGCGTGAAAAACCACATCGGCATCCGAATGGCCTTCAAGGCCGAGATCAAAGGGAATCTTGGTGCCGGAGAGCACCAATTTCCGGTTGGGGACTAAACGATGGATGTCTTCCCCGTATCCAACCCGCAAATCCATTATTTGCTCACATTGAAACGGAAGAAGACGATATCGCCGTCTTTCATCACGTATTCTTTGCCTTCGCTGCGGAGTTTGCCCGCTTCTTTGACGGCGAGTTCGCTCCCGCACTTTTTCAACTCATCGAAATCATAGATTTCGGCTTTGATGAAGCCTTTTTGGAAGTCGCTATGAATGATGCCCGCGCACTCAGGGGCTAACATTCCGTTTTGGAATGTCCACGCGCGGCATTCATCGGCTCCGCAGGTGAAGAAGGTTGAGAGATCGAGGAGGCGGTAGGACGCCTTGACGAGCTTGTCGAGGCCGCTTTCTTTGGCACCGAGGGTTTCGAGGAAATCCTTGCGGTCTTGTTCGCTCGGCATCTGGGAGATCTCGTATTCGATTTCGCAGCTGAGCGGGATGCATTGGGCATTCTCCCCTTCCGCGACTTTTTTGACTTCTTGATAGTACTTACAGTTATCGAGGTCGGTATAGTCGCTGTCGGCGACGTTAGCGACGTAGAGGATCGGTTTGAGGGTCAACAAGAAGAAATTCTTGCGGGCATAATCCATCTGCTCGGCGCTTAAGCCTTTGACGAGGCGAGCGGGGATCCCTTGCTCCAAGACGCCTTTCATCGCAGTAAGAATCGGCATTTCATACTGGGCCATTTTGTCGTGGGCGACCCGAGCGCGGATATCTTGCTTTCCGATTCGGTTATTGACCATGTCGAGGTCAGACATCGAGAGCTCAAGATTGATGACGCCGATATCGTCGAGCGGGCTGACCGGGGCTTCGTTGTAACGGAGAATCTGCGGGTTATCAAAGCAACGCACCACTTCGACGATGGCATCGCATTCGCGGATGGCCGCCAAGAATTGGTTGCCAAGGCCTTCGCCTTTGGAGGCGCCTTTGACCAAACCGGCTATATCGTAGAAGTCGAAGGTAGCGTTGATCTTACGCTTCGGCTTGAACATGTCGGTCAAGAAATCAAGCCGTTCATCGGGAACGAGACAAACCCCGGTGTTCGGATTGATGGTGGCAAAAGGATAATTCTCCGCTAGGACATGCGAATTGGTAATCGCGTTAAACAAGGTGGATTTGCCCACGTTAGGAAGACCGACAATACCTGCTTTTAAGGACATTTGCTAAACTTCTTTCTTTAATCTCGTAGAGATTATATCCCTCGGGGTAAAATAATAAAAGAATCCACGGCCTTTTTACCAATAATCTTTGCTGAGGACAAAAAGAGACGAAAAACCATTACTTCTTCAACGTTATGCCGTAACTCGTGGCCGCTTCTTCGATACTCTTTAGCGGAACTCTTTCGGAGATTTCTTGTTCGCTTCGCAAAAGGTGACGTTCCAAATCAAGCGATTTCGTTAGCCACTCAAAAAGCCTCAAGACTCATAAAAAGACATCGCCTTCTCCAATTCCGGTCAAATAAATAGGCTCGCAACTTTCTTTGGCTAGCGCGGAAATGGCAGAGTAATTTTTTTCTAAGTTTTTCGATGGTTAAATGATCACGATCTCCCCCTCTTCATTTCAAATATCACCCTATCGCCTCGATACATTCACTGACAAAATTCAGAAAAAAAGACCCTAAAGAAAAAACACATTGAAAAAGCTCTCAGCCTTCTCGAAAAGTTATAAAAGCGCTTAACCCACCTGGCGATGGCAAAAGGACCGTGATAAGTCTAGGATGGGAGCGAGGAAATCGTTTATGGGATTGTCCTACGAAGAAAAAAACAGGAAAAAAACCGATTATAGTCGCTTATTCCGCAGCGGGGAGAAAGCCCCGATCCTGAAAGAAACCTTCCGCTCGAATAAAGGGCGGATTGCTTTATCCTTCTTGCTCTATGTTATCAAAGATAGCCCCGTCTATATCGTCCCGGTCTGCACCGCGAACTTGATTGACTTGGTTCAAAAGATGTTGGCGAACCATCTCACTTTTTCCGATGAATGGATGCCGTTGCTCATCAATTCGCTTTTGATTATAGTCTCCCTCATCCAAAACATTTTGACCCATACGCTCTATGCCCGGTTGACCGACAACATGCTGCGAAACGCCTCCGCCTCCCTTCGGGAAAGCGTCGTTCGCAAGCTTCAGCATCTCTCCCTCAGTTTCTCCCGCGAGATGACGAGCGGGGATTTGCAGGCGAAATTCCTTCGCGACGTTCAAGGAACCGAGGATTACCTCACCACCTTGTTCAAGACGTTTATCCCGCTCATCATCACTTCAGCGATCACCTACGGCATCGTGATTTATAAGAGTTGGATTGTCGCGGTCTTCTTCTTGTTAGCCATCCCGCTCGATGTTCTTCTCGTCCGCTTGTTCTCCAACAAAATCAAGGAAGAAAGCCGCCAGTACCGCTTGGCGAATGATTCGCTCGCGCGCGGCTTCACCACCATGATCGAAATGACCCCGGTCGTCAAAGCGCACGGCCTTGAAGACATCGAAATCGAAAGCATGACCAAAAAAGTTGAGGTGGTTCGCTCAAAAGGGCTCAGCCTCGATTCCTCCATCGCGGTATTCGGTTCCTCGATTTTCGTTGTTGGCGGCCTATTGAACTTCGCCTGTTTGTTCTTTTGCATCTATCTGGCGGTCGAGGGACAAATTGGCATCGGCGAAATCGTTCTCTTCGAATCGCTGTTCTCGGGAATGAATGGTCGGATCCAAAGCATGCTCAACCTGATTCCCTCCTTAGCAACGGGCAAAGAAGCCATCGCTTCCTTAAGCGAACTCATGAGCAAAGAAGAAATCCAAGACGACACCGACAAATTGCATTTATCTTCTATTGAAGGTGCGATCGCTTTTGACGATGTCTGCTTCCGCTACCCCGATAGTGACAAGGATGCCATCGAGCATCTTTCTTTTGCGGCCACGCCAGGCGAATGCGTCGCTTTCGTCGGGCCCTCAGGAAGCGGCAAGACCACGATCATCAACCTGTTATTGGGCCTCTTAAAACCGGAAGCTGGAGCAATCACCATCGATGGGCATTCGCTCAATGACCTCTCGTTAAAAGACTATCGCCACCACCTCTCTCTCGTCTCCCAGAGTCCGGTACTTTTCAATGGCACGATCAAAGAGAACATCACCTATGGCCTCAAACAATACAGCGATGAAGACGTCAAAAACGCCCTCAACGAAGCCAATTGCGACGATTTCATTAACACGCTGCCGCAGGGCGTCAACACGATACTCGACGAAAATGGCACAAATCTCTCAGGCGGGCAGAAACAGCGCCTCACCATCGCCCGAGCCTTGATCCGCAAACCCGACCTCCTCTTCTTCGACGAAGCCACGAGCGCCCTCGATAACATCGCCGAAAAGAAAGTGCAGACCGCCATCGAAACCTCGATGAAGGGCCGCACCACTTTCGTGATTGCCCACCGCATCTCCACCATTCGGAATGCCGACAAGATCCTCTACATCGAGAATGGCCAGATCCTTGAAAGCGGAACCTATGGCGAACTGATGGCGAAAAAAGGCGAGTTTTTCGCAATGGAGAGCGCGAATGAAAAAGCGACCCAGACCGCTTAACCTTGAAAAAAGAATTTAAGTGAAGGGCCACAAAGGGCCCTTCTTTTTGGATTGTCTATCTCAAACCATTTTTGTGGTTCTGTTAACTTTGGGGTTATTGGAGGTCTCCGATCGGCCATAACAAAACAGCTAATAATTTAACAGGATTTAACAGGGTGCAAGAAAAACCCTCACCGTGAGGTGGGGGTTTCAGGATCAAACTTATCTATTACTAGAAAGTTCAATTACTTGACATCGGCCGGAGCGGCCGCATCAAGCTTCTTGATCTTAGCGGCACGCGGACCACGATCGGATTGCTGAACGTCGAACTCAACGTGTTCGCCCTGCTCGGCAGTCTTAAAGTTGTCCATCTGAAGCTCGCTATAGTGGAAGAAGTAGTCAACGCCATCATCACCGTGGATGAAGCCGTAACCCTTCTCCTTGTTGAACATCTTAACTGTTCCCTTCATGGAGTATCTAACCTTTCTAGTTCGTTCGTATCTACTCGACACTAACCAACCGCGGATTACTATACACCAAAGAAAGAAAAAGCGTTAACAAAAATCGCAACATTCCGTCATGGGGCTGGCTTTTTTAGCGCCCTTCGCGACTGAAATCGCGCTTAAAAACCCAATTGCGGAGCAAAGCGAAGACGAGAAAGAGACCAAAGAAACTGGCAATGACAATTCCGATCAGAGGAACGAAATCGAGTTCAAAAGGCACCGAAGTCCCAAAGTTCCCTTGGATCGCCCGATCGAAAAGATACTCGAATCCAATGAGCTCCGCCACCGCTGCAATCGCACTGGCTATCGTCAAGAGACAGAGCGTGGCGCCATAACTCTCGGCCACCTCTTCTCGCGGAAGGCCCAAGGTAAAGAGCATTTTTCCTTCATTTCGATTTTCCAAAGAAGTCAATAAAGCGACCGTCAAAAGGAGAAAAGCGGAGATCGTGAGCGTAATCGCACTGGCGACTTTGAGAAGCAAATCGACATAGGAAGTCACCTGGAACAAGGACTGCTTGACACTCAAAGAAGGGTCAATGAAACGATAATGAGGATATGCCGCCCCCAGTTCGACGAGGATACTTTCGCTTTCCGAAGGATTGCGTAAATGAAACATCACTTTCTCGGGTTCGAGCGAAAAGGCGCTCATGCCAAGAATGTCGCGAAAGAAGTCGATTGTCCAATAGCTTTCACCATAGAGAACATCATTGTCGCTTAGAACGCTACCAACGACTTTGAGAGAAAAGAGGCGATAATCCCGCTCGAGTTTATCTCCGATGGTCTCGGAAGAAACGAGGGCGGCCCCATAGATTTCCTTCGGATTCCCCCATTTCGCCATCAAAGAAGTGGAGAGACAGACTTCCTCTTCGCCAACAGGCTTTCGTCCGTCTTTCAGCAAGGTAAAATCACTTGAGAAAGAAAGAGCTTGGGCCAAAGGCTTCAAGAAGCTGCCTTCGACAGCATCGATAGGCAAACTTGGCTCCACCATCGCCTGGTCGAGTTTCACCGAAGACATCGCATCGATCAAATTCGTGGCGGATTCGACGCTCTTACTAAGAAAGAAGGGATTGGCAAAGCCGCTCGTCAAAGCCTCCGGAAATGTCTGATACGAGCCAGCCGCGCAGACCGAAAAAGAAGAAAAGGCAGGATTGGCAGATATTTTTGAAATAAGTTCGGGCGAAATCGAGTGTTTGTCCACAAGAAAAACATAGAAGCGTTTGAGGTTCGTGGCCTCGCCAATCACGCAATGGGTTTGCTCAAAGAGATAGGAAGCTCGTTCAAAGACATAGGGCGATAGGCTCTCTTGCGCTCGCACGCCTTTCATAAACTCATAGGGAGTGACTTTGGGCTCAAGATAAAAGACTTTCTGCATAATCCAAGGCAAACTCGCATCGGGCTCATCGCTGGTGGGGAAACGCATCTTCTCCTCAAGAAGATAAGAACTCCAGCGATGATCGTAGTGGTAGATGGTTGGCACTTCGCTCGGCGTCACCGCCACCACGCTAAGAAGTTGTTCATCGCTATAGTTCCAGTTCGCGTTGGCGACCTGGAGAGTCAATTCCAAAGATTCGATTGATAAATACTGACCCAAAGTCTCAAAATTTCGAAGGATATGAAGATTCAAGCAGATCGCCACCATCGATGAATAAGGAAGGCCAAGAACAATCTGTTCTTCTTCAAGCAAAGGTGGACAGGCAGGGTAAAAAGACAAATCATCATAAGAATCGAGCCAGAGAAAATCATTCGCGGTCCGCATGTTGAGCGAGGGAATCACCACGTTGCCATATTGGCAGGAGATCAGTGCTTGGTTGAGATCTGGAAAATAGGTCTCAAACGGGGCGAGATAGGAGAGGCCATAATCGCTGACGAGGGCGGAATGCTGAAGACTGATGGCCTTGACCTTTTCTTCGCTTTCGGAGATGATGCGGGTGAAAGTCTCTTCGCCTTTGTCGGCCTTTTCCATCACCACCACTCCTTCGCCCGTAAGAGAGGTAAAAGCCGAAGAGAGGTTTTTGGAGAGATCACGACTCACATAGAGGGACAAACCTAAAGAAAGGAGGGAGAATGACAAAATGGAAAAGGAGAGGAAACTCCGATTCTTCTTTGCCATTAAAAGATGGTAGCCATGCTGGAGCCACATCTTAAAAGAGGCGTGAATTACAGAGACTTTTGGACTGACAAGCGTCGTGACGTTTGCGTTCTCGCTTTCGGAAGGAGCGTTTTCTTTCTCAAGAAAGCGCCCGTCCTGCAAATAAAGCAAATGCTCGGCATATTTCTCGCTTCGCTTGATATCGTGCGAAACGACGATCACTAAACGCTTTTTCGCTAATTGATGCAGCTCCGAATAAATCAAATCGGCGTTCTCGGGGTCGAGAGCTCCGGTCGGCTCATCGGCCAAAAGAATGGGTGGATCATTAACCAAGGCCCGGGCCAAAGCCACCCGTTGCCGTTCGCCCCCGGATAAAGTGTTAGCCTTTTGCTCGGATTTTTCTTTGAGGTTGAAGAAAGAGAGAAGATCGAGGGCTTTTCGCTTTGCAAGCCGAGGCGAGAGGCTGGAAACGGCCTTGAGCGGCAAGAGGATGTTTTCGCGCGCGCTTTCGAGTTCAAGGAGGTCAGAAGATTGGCGAATAAATCCGATTCTCTCGAGCCGAAACTTGCAGCATTCCTCTTCGCTTCGTTCTTTAAGAAGAGAACCTAAAGACAAAATCTCACCTGTGTAATTCACATCGAGGCCGGCAATCAGGTCCAAGAGGGTGCTCTTGCCACTGCCCGAATCGCCCAAAATAACGTAGAGGCCTTTATTTTCAAAACTTAAATTGACGTCTTGAAATAGAACGCGATCGCCGAACCGCTTGCCTAGATGGCGAATCTCAATGTTTTTCATTCGTCTCTTAATTCCTCTGCAATATTGCTTTTTTCCGCTTTAAGTAGCGGCAGCCCTGCCCCGAGGGCGCTGATGAGAAGGGCAAAAGCGATCAAGGCGATGATCAAGAAAAATGGAATGCTGAAATAGGAACCTAAGGGAATGGAGATCAGACGGGAGACCCCCACCACCTTTGCCAAAACAACCGAGCCGTATTTTTCAAGTGGGAGAGCCAAGGACAAAGCTGCAAAAACTCCGGCGATCGCCGTAAAGAAGCTCCCGCCGAGATAGAGAAAACGAAGATCTTGCTTACGGACTCCTAAGCTCATCAAGATGGCCGCTTCCTTCTTCCGCTCCAAGAAAGAGGAATAAGCCAACGAACCTAAAATGAAGGAAACTCCGGCGATCTCAATGGCCAAAAACGGAATAAGGCCCAAGGAAAAAGCGTTGCTGAGATTGAGAAAGGCCTCTTCAAGAGAAAAAGCGTTCGACGTTATCGATAAAGCGGAAGAGGCTTCGCTCAGTTGTTTGGCTTTCGCCTTGAGGCGATCAGCCGCCTTTTCATCGCTGGCAAATAAAAGATAGTCGTAGCCTGCGTAGGCCGAATGGCCCTCCGCTTCCTCAACGAAAGAAGCGCAAGTGACACGGGCATCTCGCGCCTTTGAGATGTTGGGCAAGGTAATTTCCCCCATCTCATAGCGAAGAGCGGGATAAGAGTAATAAACCTTGGGGGAGTTTAAGAAAGAGAATTCGTGGACGATTCCCAAAATTCGGAAAGAGAATGATAAACTCACGTCGTCACTGGCCTCGCCTTCTTTGACGCTGACGGTGTTGTTTAGCGTCAATAAATGATCGAGCGGGTTTTCATCAAAGAGGGCGGCAAACTCCTCGTTGACTAAGACATAATCAAGCGAGATTCCCTGCGGAGTTTCCCCTTCTTTAAGAAAAGAAATCTGGCGGTCCGCGAGCGAGAGGTCTTCAAGCGGCAAGAAACTCACCGGATCTTTGGGGATCCCATTAATCGCATAAGCGGAATAATACGGAAAAAAATAAGAGAAATCCGGCGCGATAGAAATCCCGCTAAGCGAAGCGAGGCCCCCTGCGATCTCTTCTTCGCTCGGACGCGAAGATTGCGAAAGTTTAAGCGGCGAGCCAGCGATCGGGTAGGTCACGGTTTTCGAGATCGAGGCTTGAAGATATTGAAGCGAGGCACGTTTCTCCCTTTCGATCTCTTCGTGACTCCCGACATAGAAGCCGAAGGTGGCAATCAAAGAAAGAAAACAAAGAAAACAGGTAAAAAAAGATAAAAGATTCTTGAGCCAATCAAGCCGATAATCCTCGTTCAAAAGACGAAAAAGCCAACGCTTGCTCCCACCTCGCTTATGATTAATCCGTTGGGGTTCTGCAGGGAATTTTCCTGGATTATCCCCCACCAAATAGCCTTGTTCCAACTGAATCTCTCGCTCAGCATACCCCTTCACAATCCGCTCGTTGTGGCTGACAAGGATGACGAGTTGCTCGCGCGAAATTCGTTTAAGCGTCTCCATCACCAAAAGTTCATTCTCGCTATCGAGAGCGCCAGTCGGTTCATCGGCGAAGAGAACGCGGGGCTTGCCAACGAGCGCCCGCAAGATCGCCACCCTTTGCTTCTCCCCACCAGAGAGGAGCCGAGCCTTTTTCTTCTCTAAATCCGTCAAATGGAAGGTCTTGAAAAGGACATGGACGGCCAACGCCACCTCCTTTTCGCTCTCACCCCGTAACTCAAGCGGCATCGCGACGTTCTCAAAAGCGGTTTTCTCTTCCAACAAATTAAAATGCTGATAGACAAAACCGCATTCGAAATTGCGGTAATCCTCTTTCTTAGCGTCCGAAAAAGAATCGATGCGTTCATCGAGATAGTAAATTTCTCCTTCAGACGGCTTTTCCAATAGGGAGAGGCAATTGAGTAAGGTGCTCTTGCCGGACCCGCTTGGGCCCGTTATCGCCACGAGGCCCTTCGAAGGCAAAATGAAAGAAATGCCTTTGAGCGCCGAACAGCTGCCGGATGAAGAAGCAAAGCTTTTGCCGAGATTGAGTATGCGGTAAATAAGAAAACCCTCCACTTACTAATAGAGGGTTTTTTGTCATTTGTGCCCTTCGACTTTTATTTCGGCCTCATGATGTCCGATGACAGCTCGTATTTTTTCGTTGAAGGCATCGCGGTCAATCATGATGACGTTGCCACATCCGAGACAACGGATCTTGATATCGGCGCCGAGGCGGATAATCTGGAAACGCTTCGAATGAGCGGAACATGGATGTTCTTTTTTCATCTCTACCTCGTCGTAAAGAGCATAGCTCGGGACTACCAAGGCTGATCCTCCATTTTCACCGCCGCCGGAATCTTTGGAAGACCTGGCATCGTCATGATGGCGCCGGTGAGCGGGACGATAAAGTTCGCCCCAGCTGAGAGATTGGCTTCGCGAATCGTGATGGTGAAACCGCGGGGCGCGCCAAGGACTTTCGGATCATCGGTGAGCGATTGCGGGGTCTTGGCCATGCAGATATAGGCATCGGAAAAGCCCATCTTCTCGTATTCGGAAAGTTGCTCGAGGGCTTTCGGCTCATAAACGACTTGGCCAGCCCGGTAAATCTCTTTGCAGATGATTTCGATTTTGCTCTTGAGCGGCAGTTTCAGATCGTAGAGCGGATGATAATTGCTCGGAATATTCCGAAGGATCGCCTGAACTTTCTTCGCCAAATCGATTGAACCCTCGCCGCCTTTGAGGAAACCGTCGAGGAACGAATACTCATAATGATGCTCATCGCACCATTTCTCGATGAAGGCAATTTCTTTCGGGGTGTCGCTCTCGAAGTGGTTGATGGCCACGATGACGGGCAAACCATACTTCTTGATGTTCTCAAGGTGCGTCTCCAAATTGCCCATGCCTTTAGCCAAAGCATCGACGTCTTCGACCGCAAGGTTCTCAAAAACTTCTCCGCCATGCATCTTGAGGGCGCGAATCGTTGCTACCATTACCGCGAGATCGGGGTGTAAATCGCCTTCTCTCGAAGCGATATCGAGGAACTTCTCAGCGCCTAAATCTGCAGCAAATCCCGCCTCTGTTACCACAATCGGGGCTAATTTGAGCGCCATCTTCGTCGCGATTAAACTGTTGCAACCATGGGCGATATTGGCAAAAGGACCGCCATGAATCAAGACCGGATTGTTTTCGAGGGTCTGAACCAAATTCGGCTTCAAAGCTTCTTTCATCAGCTTCATAACGGCATGCGAACAGTTAAGGTCTTTAACCGTCAGCGGCTTGCCGTTCTTGTCGTAGGCGACGATGATGCGAAGCAACCGCTCGTGGAAATCTTCCTCGTCGCGAGCCAAGCACATAATCGCCATCATTTCCGAGGCAACGGTGATGACAAAACCATCTTTCCGTTCCACCCCGTTCTTCTCGCCCTGCCCCACGGTGATTTCTCTTAGGGCACGGTCATTCATATCCATCGCCCGCTTCCAAACGATCCGGTTCGGATCAATGTTGAGCGGATTGCCTTGATAAATCGAGTTGTCAATGATGGCGGAAATCAAGTTGATCGAACTGGTGAGCGCATGCATATCGCCAGTGAAATGGAGGTTGATGTCCTCGGAAGGGGCCACCGAAGCTAAGCCGCCGCCCGTCGCGCCGCCTTTGATGCCAAAGACCGGCCCCAAAGCCGGCTCGCGCAAACAAAGAAGCGCCTTTTGTCCGATCTTGCCAAAACCTTCGGTCAAAGCGATGGAGGTCGTGGTTTTGCCTTCGCCGGCTTTAGTCGGGGTAATCGCGGTCACCAAAACCAATTTGCCATCGGGCTTGCCCGCTAATTTGGCATTGATAGACGTATCAACCTTGGCTTTGTAGAAGCCGTAAGGAATTACGTATTCGCTTGGAATTCCTGCGCTGGCAGCGACCTCATTAATTTTTAAAAGACTCATGGTTCAATCCTCCCAAAATGAGCTAAAAATCTATACCGATTTAGGATATTACTTCGCCGATAGATTTAAAAGCGATTTCAAAACGTTCGAAGCCAAAAGCAAGCCCGCGGCAGAGGGCACCATCATCAGCGAAGCGGGTTTCTTGCTTCGAACAAGCGGGATTTCTTCGGAAAGAACAGCCGTGACTTTTTTCAAATCGACGCCTTTTTTCCGCAACTCGCTCCGGAGTTTCTTGGCGAGCGGATCGCCTTCCGTTTTGTCGAGACGACAGATTTTGACTTTCGAAGGATCGAGCCGATTACCCATCCCAAGTGAGACTAATAGCGGGATATTGTAGGAAATAGCGTAATCAATTAAGGCTATTTTTGCAGGGATATCGTCCATTGCGTCAACCAAATAGTCACAGGTGGAGTAATCATGCTCTTTCAGCGTTTCCTCACTCACTGAATAGCATTCGGGGAGCACTTCGACGTCGAGCCGGATGTTCTTGGCTCGTAAAAAAGCCGCTCCCGCTTTCTTCGTCCCGACATTTTCAGCGGTGAAAAGGAGCTGGCGGTTGAGGTTCGACTCATCCACCACATCGCGGTCGATGGCGCAAAGGTGACCAACGCCCGAGCGGACCAACGCCTCAAAACAAGTCCCGCCGACGCCACCCAAACCGAAAATGGCAACTTTCTTGTTCTTTAAGGCCGCAACATTATTCGCCCCCAATAAGAGGGTGCTTCGATCATCGATGCCACTCATAATGCCTTGATTATATCCTCTAAAGCGGAAACGGTGATGAGAGGGAATTGGTGGCGGAACCACGTGTATTGGTTTTTGATATAATGACGGGTGTTCTTTTTGATCAGTTCTTTCGTCTCGAGAAGAGTGGCCTTGTGGTCGAGATAGGGGAAAAGCTCCTTGACACCGATCGCTTTAAAGGCCATCGCATCCCGGCCATACTTTTCGATAAGGGGAATCGTTTCTTCTAAAAGTCCGGCGGCAAACATTGCCTCGACTCTTTCGCCCACATGAGCGTAGAGTTCGTTGCGTTCCTTGTCGAGCTCAAAAAAACGGGTCGGATAGATCGCTTCGTGTTTTTGCTTGGCCAAGAAGCTGGTCTTGGCTTCGCCAGCGGCGAGACAGATTTGGATATCACGATAGACCCTGAGCCGATTATTCGCGCTGATTTTTTGGGCTTCGCGAGGATCAAGTTTTTCCAAAATCCCATGCAGATCCCCATCGGATAGGTTCTCATAGGCTCGCATATCCACCTTGGATGTATCAAGGGAAAGATCATAATCATAGAGGGCAGATCGGATATAGAGGCCGCTCCCGCCAACGAGGATAGGCAGATGATCGCGGGAAAAGACATCGGCGATTGCCGCACGGCAATCTTTCTGATAATGGGCGATATCATAGCCCTCCGAAAGCGGAACGAAGGCGAAAAGATGATGCGGGACTTCCGCTTTCATCGCGGGGGTTGGGGCGGCAGTCGCAATCGTGAGATCTTGATAGACTTGAAAAGCATCGGCGTTGATGATTTCGCCATTCACCGCTTTTGCGAGGGCAATGGCCAACTCGCTTTTGCCACTGCCGGTGGCACCGGTGAGGACGAGAATCATTTGAGGGCATCCCTCACTTGGAGCAATTCCCCTTCGACTTGGCTCATAAGTGCCTCGCGATTTTGCAAAAGCGGATGGTCATGGATTTTCTCCAAGAGGGCTTCATAGTCTTTCTTATCGTGTTCGTAAAGGGCCTTATCGCCCATCTCGAGGCACATTTTCTTTTTGCTCGCGATTAAATCCTCGCCGAGCTTCGTGATTGAGGCATTCTGACGGATCGCTTCATCAAGGCGAAGATATTCGTCTAAGAGCGGATCCTTGCTCATCAAAAAGGCGACATCATGCGCTTTGGCGATGAGAGGATCAATCGCTAATTCGCCTAATAAAGAATAGGTATGGGACTCCTTCACTTTGACCGGCACCAAACAGCCCGTCAAATAGGCGGGGCCCTTGAAGTTGATTAATTTGCCATTGCTCGCATAGCCAGAAAGGACATCGCCATTTTTCTTCGAGGGGCCTTGGACCAAGACCTCGAAAGTCTGGCCCACCATCGCGAGAGAATGCTCCGAGGTGGTTTTCTCGATGAGGGCCTTCAAGCGGTCGAAGCGCTCGTGCTTCACCTCTTCGCTCACTTGCACCATGCCGGCGGCCGGCGTCCCGACCCGCGGAGAATAAAGAAAAGTGAAAGCGGCGCTATAATGCACTTCTTCAGCAAGCGACAACGTATCGGCGAATTCTTCTTCGCTCTCGCCAGGGAAGCCCACGATGATGTCGGTGGTCAAAGCAAGGTTGGGGAGGGCAGCTTTTAATTTCTTCACCAAGGCAAGATACTCTTCTCTCGTGTAGCGGCGGCCCATTCTCTTCAAACAAGAAGTCGAGCCAGATTGAACGGGGAAATGGAGCCAAGGAACGATGTTGGAATAGCGAGCCATCACCGCGATCATCTCATCGGTGAACTGCGAAGGATACGAGGTCAAAAAGCGAAGGCGGGGAACCCTGAGTTTGGCGACATTTTCCAAAAGCGAAGCGAAGGTGGTTCCATCAGGGAGATCAAGCCCGTAGCTATTGACGTTTTGGCCAAGCAGCGTGATTTGCTTATAGCCATGGGCAACCAAGTCTGCGCATTCCTTGAGGATATCTTGCGGGTAACGGCTCCGCTCTCTTCCCCGGGTATAAGGGACGATGCAATAAGTGCAGAATTTATCGCAGCCATAGGAAATATTCACATAAGCCTCAAACGACGAGAGGCGAACCGAGGGGAGATTCTCTACCACTTCGCCCGCGAAACTGCGGACGTCGACGATTGCCTTCCGTTTGGTCACGACTTCGCTGAGAAGCGGCAAAAGATTGGCGACGTCGTGGGTCCCGATGATCAGGGAAATATAAGGATAGGTCTTCTCGAGTTTCTCCGCCACGCCATTTTCGCCCATGACACAGCCGGCGAGAATCAATAAGAAATCCGGATCTTTGTCTTTGTTGGCTTTGCAAAGGCCGATTTCACCATAGATTTTCTCTTCCGCATTCTCGCGGACGGCACAGGTATTGATGACGACGACGTTGGCGTTCTCCGCTGAATCCGCTTTGACGAAACCCGCTTTTTCCAAGTAGCCGGCAAAGATTTCTTCGTCGCGAATATTGGCTTGGCAACCATAGGTACGAATGAAATAAGAACGCCCTTTGGCAAAGATCTTGAGATTTTCAGGCACGGGGCGTTCATCGGCAAAACGCGGAGTGTTCGCGCTCCGCTTAGCGGCGTCTTTCTGATTCGGCAAACTCCGATATTCGCACTTCGCCATAACTTCATCTCACTCCTGAACGCTCTCGTTCACTTTCTCAATCGAACGGCACTTGCAGGTGGCCTCATCGAAATCCATCACCACCGCATTCACCATCATATCGGCATGATCATCGAGGGCGAAGTTGCCCTTTTCGCCATAGACGATCTTGTTGATGACCGACTTCTTCTCGAAGCCAATCACCCCATGGGCGTCCCCGCACATACCAACATCGCTTTCGAAAGCGGTGCCGCCAGAAAGAATCTTCGCATCGTTTGTTTGAACGTGGGTGTGGGTTCCAATAACCGCGGAGACCCGGCCGTCAAAGACATAGCCAAAAATGGCTTTTTCCGACGTCGAATCGGCGTGATAATCGACAATGTGGATGCAGGGCTCCGGATTTTCTTTGAGGAGTTCCTCCATCGCTTCGAAAGGCGAGCGAACCACTTCTTCCATCGCGAAGACGCCGAGGAGGTTCGTAACCCGAATCTCGACGCCATCGACTTCGTAGGAAGCGCTGCCCACACCATGGTGGTAATTCAAAAGGTTGAGCGGCCGGACAAGCTGTTCGGCATCATCGAGATAATCGTCAACTTCCTGGCGGCTATGCCAGTGATTTCCCAACGTCACGGCATCGACGCCCGCGGAGAGGATTTCCTTGTAGTTATTCTCGGATAGGCCTTTGCCATGAGTGGCGTTTTCACCATTGGCAATCACAAAATCAATGCCATATTTTTCGCAGATCTTCGGCAAAGAAAGATGGACCGCTTTGCGACCCACCTTCCCAACGATATCGCCATAGAAAAGGATGCGCGTAACGACTCCTTACTTCGCGGTTTCAACCGCGCGATATTCACGAATGACCGAAACTTTGATCGTGCCCGGATATGTCATGGTCGACTCAATCTTTTCGCGCATTTCTTGTGCCATCTTGACCGCATCGGCATCCGAAATCTTCTCGGGGATGACCATCACGCGGATCTCGCGGCCGGCTTGCATCGCGTAAGCTTGCTGAACACCATCGAATCCTTTGGCAATCTCTTCGAGCTGAGCAATCCGTTTCACGTAAGTCTCCAGCGTCTCGCTCCGAGCGCCCGGACGAGCGGCAGAGAGGGTATCGGCCGCTTGGACAAGATGGGCGATGACGTATTTTGCTTCGACGTCGCCGTGGTGCGACTCAATCGAATTAATGACGACATCCGGCTCGTTGTATTTGCGGGCGAGATCGGCGCCGAGCTGAACGTGGGAGCCTTCTTGCTCGAAGTCCACCGCTTTGCCGATATCGTGAAGCAAGCCAGCCCGACGGGCCAAGTTTTGATCGAGGCCAAGCTCAGCGGCCATAATGCCGGTGAGATAGGCAACTTCGACCGAATGATCGAGGGCGTTCTGACCATAGGATGTCCGATACTTCAACTTGCCTAAATAGCCACAAAGTTCTTTGCTGATGCGGGGTAGGCCAAGCTTCATGCAGGCTTCTTCGCCTGCCTTTTGCGTCTCGACATCGACGTTGGCTTTCATTTTGGCGGCCACTTCTTCAATGCGGCCCGCCTGGATGCGGCCGTCTTTGACCAAGGCTTCCATCGTCCGGCGCGCAATTTCGCGGCGGATCGGATCGAAGCAGCTGACGGTGATCACTTCAGGGGTATCGTCGATCACGAGATCGACGCCCAAGGTCTGTTCGAGGACCCTGATGTTGCGGCCTTCGCGGCCGATGATGCGGCCCTTGAGTTCATCGGAAGGGAGCGGAATGACGGCAACGGTCCGCTCGGTCGTGACTTCTTGAGCATACTTGTCACAAGCCAAGGAGAGCAGATCGCGGGCCTTGTTTTCCGCGGTGTCGCGCGCCTCATCTTCTTGATTCTTGATATAGGCGGCAATTTCGCCAGCCATCTTATTTTCGACCCGGGCCAAGATCTCGTCGTGAGCCTCTTTGGTCGACATCCCCGACACCTTTTCGAGCTCGGCAATGATGCCGTTGATCTTGACGTCAAGTTCCTGGCTCTTCTTGTCGTTTTCGGCGAGCTTCGCTGTCAAGACATCGTTCTTCTGATCAAGGGCGTTTTCCTTTTGGAGAAGGGCGTTGTCGCGGGCATCAATCGTCTGTTCGCGCAGATCGAGTTTGTTTTGATCCGCCTGAATCTCCTGCTTCATCTGTCGAATCTCGTTTTGCGCATTCTGTTTTGCTTCGAACGCGGCCTGTTTCGCATCAATTTCCGCGTTTTTCGCAATCCGCTCGGATTTGATTTCCGCATCGCGAATAATCTGCTTTGCTTGCTTCTCAGCACTCTTGTTCTTCAAACTCGGAACCAACTTGAAAACGAAGATGGTTACGACAATTCCGAGCACAAAAGCACCGATGCCGATGATTAGACCAATCCACCAATCCATAACGTAAAAACTCCTTTATTTTCATCCGAAAAAAGTGCTATTCCACCTCACACGAAAAAAATGTAGATTTATGTGTTTATCTAAACGGGACGGACCCGATTACGAGAACCCAAACGCAATCTATATGGGTGGTAAGTACCTTTCGGTACCTTAATATTGTAGCAAGGTCATTAAGGAAGCGCTATCAAAAGAAATGAAAAGGGGCCCCACCAAAAGGTTGAGCCTCTCTTCGTGCGCTTTTTACTTGTCTTTAGCATCGGCGGAGGCGGCGGACGGCATCGTGATTTCTCCGTCTTGGTTGGCTTGAGCGGCCGGGGCGCCTTTCAGGATCGCGCGAAGTTTGCCTTCGAGATCTTTGGCGATGTCGGCGTGGTTATCGATATAGGCTTTCGCCGCATCGCGGCCATTGCCGATTTTCTCGCCGGAAATCATGTACCAGTTGCCAGTCTTTTGGATCAGGCCATGCTCGACGCCAAGATCGATGATCTCGCCATCTTTGGCAAAGCCGTGTCCATAGAGCAAGTCGACCACGCAATTTTTGAATGGGGGCGCCACTTTATTCTTCACGACTTTGATCTTGACGGAATTACCAATGATCTCGGTGCCGTTTTTGATGGCATCGGCCCGGCGCAAGTCAAGACGGATGGAGGCATAGAATTTTAACGCACGGCCACCGGTCGTGGTTTCGGGGTTGCCATACATGACCCCCACTTTTTCACGAAGTTGATTGATGAACATCACCACGCAACCCGACTTAGCAAGGACGCCAGCAAGTTTTCTCATCGCCTTCGACATCAAGCGAGCTTGTAAGCCAACCTGGTTGTCTTCCATCACACCATCAAGTTCGGCTTGTGGGACCAAAGCGGCCACCGAATCGACGACGATAATGTCAATCGCCCCGCTTGAGGCAAGCATCTCAACGATCTCAAGTGCTTGTTCGCCCGAATCCGGCTGCGATAAGATAAGTTCATCGATATCAACACCCAATTTGGCGGCGTATTCGGGGTCGATCGCGTGTTCGGCGTCGACATAAGCGGCGCGGCCACCCTTCTTTTGGGCCTCAGCGACCGCATGGAGCGCCAAAGTGGTTTTGCCTGAGGATTCGGGGCCATAGACTTCGACGATACGGCCTTTCGGGTAACCCCCGACGCCTAACGCCTGATCAAGAAGCAATGATCCCGAGGGGATGGCATCGACATCGACGTGAGGTTGCTCGCCCATCCGCATGACGGCGCCTTTGCCATAAGCCTTTTCGATAGAACGGATCGCGTCCTCGAGCGCGGCTTCCTTCGCTTTGTTTTCGTCTTTTTCGGCCATAGTGTTATGGACCTCCCTATTTATCAATAGACATGTTTTGCCTATTTGTGCCCCGCAATCGAATTTTGTAGAGCGATTATCGCATCAATCATCGCGTTCACCGATGCCTCACGAATTGCATTTCGTTCGCCGCTAAAGCGTTTCTCATACGCGTAAGTGACCATTTTCTGATTTGGAAGAGCAAGAGCGAGCGCCATGTTGACTTGGCCAACCGGGGCCTCGCCTGGCTCAGCGGTTGGACCGGCGTTGCCCGTGAAGGAAACGGCGACGTTGACCTTGAGGGCCTCAATTGCCCCTTTGGCCATTTCGACAGCGACTGGCTCAGAAACGACGCCATACTTCGCAACATCGTCCGCGCTTACCTTTAAAATATCCTCTTTCACGCTAGCCGCGTAGGAGACAATCGCACCCTTGAACACTTTGGAGGCGCCGGGAATCGAACAAATCGTCGAAGCGAAGAGGCCGCCCGTCAAGGATTCGGCCGAACCGAGACTCCAGTGCTCGCTCTCCAAGAAATGAAGAGCTTCTTTAGCTTTCGCGAGATCAATCATGCTTCGCCTCGGAGAAAACCGAGCGATTTTGCACGAGATAAAAAATGCCGCTGAAAAGCGACGCCAACGTCGCCAAATAAACGAATATCTCCGCAACTCGGGCGTATCCCCACCCCGAATCAAAATAGGTGAAGGGCCAGCCACCGAGCAAAATAAGCGGGATGGAAACCATCTGGAGGACGGTTTTTGCTTTGCCAAAGACATTGGCGGCCAACACAGAGCCTTTGGCTGCGGCGATGCTCCTGAGCGCATCGACCACGATGTCGCGGATAATCATGATAATCACGCACCAAAGAAAGACGCCATTCGTCGGATTGTAGCCAAAATGCGGCAGGCAAAGATAAATCAATAGCCCATCGACGAGGAGCTTATCGGCCACCGGATCAAGAAACTTGCCTAAGTCGGTCACTTGGTTCCATTTGCGGGCCAAACTGCCATCAAGTTTGTCCGTGAGGGCGGCCAGAATGAAGATGACGCAGATGCCAAGGTAAATCGGATGAATCCCGGAATCGCCGATGGTCGCAAAGGTCAAAGCACTCGGATTAATCCAATAGACGACATCTAAAACGAAAAGCGCAATCAGCATTGCCACAAGCGCGATAATCCTGCTCAACGTAATCTTGTTCGGGACGTTCATGCGTTTTCCTCTAAAAATCAACTTTGAGTATCC
>Ga0172378_10000609_pt1 | contig 31592 bp, 33 predicted proteins | sample GrowelOW332metaG_FD_119755 | JGI IMG/M metagenome (GOLD analysis project Ga0172378, IMG submission 119755) | Groundwater microbial communities from an aquifer near a municipal landfill in Southern Ontario, Canada - Pumphouse #3_1 metaG | ecosystem: Environmental > Aquatic > Deep subsurface >...
CAAATATTTTTATATGGTTGATATGCTATCCTCTTTGTATGGTAATCACCGTTGAGGAATTTTTACAAAAAGAGGATAAGCACATTGATTTGCTCGAGAGAGAAATGACTTCTAGCTCTTGGGATGCTAATATTACCGGTAAAGACGAAGACTATGAAAAAGCAACAAATGCTCAGAAAAAAATAACTCAATATTTCAACTCTAAAGATAGATTCGAGCAAATAAAGGCGTTTTTGGAGCAAGAACAAGATCCCTTAATTAAAAGACAGCTGGAAGTTTTGAAGGATAGTTATCTGTCTTCCCAAACCGATTTAGATTTATTAGATAAACAAATTGGCATATCTAACGAAATAGAACAATCCTTTAATTCGTTTAGAGCAAAAATTAAAGATCGTGTCGTTACAGATAACGAAATTAAGAATATCCTAAAAGAGAGTATCGATTCTAATGAAGTCAGTGAGGCTTGGCATGCTAGCAAATTACAGGGTGAAATGGTTTCTGAAAAAGTTATAGAATTGGCAAAACTAAGGAATGAAATTGCAAAAAATCTTGGATTTGAGAATTATTGTGATTTTTCCTTATCTGTCGGTGAACAATCTGAAAAAGAAATTTCTAGGATCTTCAAAGAACTTGAAGAATTGACTAGGGAACCGTTTAAAAAATTAAAAGCCGAAATGGATTCCAATCTTGCTGCTAAATTTAATTTAGACGTGAAAGATCTAAAGCCATGGCATTACGGGGATTCATTTTTCCAACATGGTCCAAAAATGTTTAATGTTAATTTGGATAAAATTTACGAAAGAGCAGATATACTTGAAATAGCTAAAAAATTCTATAAAAATATTGGACTAGAGGTTGGGGATATTCTAGCCAAAAGTGATTTATACGAAAAGCCAGGTAAAAATCAACATGCATTTTGTACAACATTAAATAGAGAGGGAGATGTAAGAATTTTGGAAAATCTAGTTAATAATGAAGATTGGGCATCAACAACATTGCATGAATTAGGGCATGCCGTTTATGAAAAATATACAGCTAGAAACCTTCCATTTTTACTTAGAACTAATGCTCATACGTTTGTTACGGAAGCTGTTGCGATGTCGCTTGAGAGATTGACGAAAGATACTTCTTTCATAAAAGAATATACTGGGTCTGAACTAACTCAAAAAGAAATGTCTAATTTGGCAATGCAAGAAAAACAAAGACAACTAGTTTTCGCAAGATGGGCTATGACGGTTTATGGTTTTGAAAAAGAACTTTATTCAAATCCGGATCAGGACCTTAATAAAAAATGGAGTGAGCTTGTGAAAAAGTATCAGATGATAGACGCCCCAGGAGATAAACCGATTTGGGCCTCAAAAATTCATATTCCTTGCTATCCGATGTATTATCATAATTATCTATTAGGAGAATTACTTGCATCTCAAATCCATGCCAAAGCTAGAAAAATTTCACCAGAAAAAGGACTTACTGATCCAACGACTGGACATTTCTTGATTAACAAAATCTTTTCTAAGGGTGCTTCCTTAAGATGGGATAAATTAATAGAAGAATCTTTTGGAGAAGGGTTAAGTCCTAAATATTTTACTGAAGAACTCAATAGATAATTTTTATTTACAGGTCCTTATTACTACAATCATTACAAACACCCTTGACTTCTATTAAAACGCTATTAATTGTACCTGGAATTTTCTCTTTTATCTTTTTTAAAAAATCTAAATTGTCAATTTCAAAATGGATAATTTTCCCTGTTTTTTCACATCTAAAATGGCAATGGCTTTGCTGGTTTAAAGAATAAATTTTTTTTCTATTACACATGTAAGAATACACCTGTTTTTTCTTCTCAGCTTCGTTTAAGAATCTATAAACTGTGGCAATTCCTATCTTTGGATCTTCTTTCTTGGCCTTTTTTAATAAATCCGAAGAATCGAAGAAAGAGGTAGATTCACCCATTTTCTTTTCTAATATTTGCTTTTGTTTAGTATTTCTCGTTTCCATTGTTATTGATAATTAAAATCAACAACATTTATAAAGATTTTTGTTCATTGACATCCCATGAAAAAGATAATTTATGCACTGATTGGTATTATTATTATAATGGCATTAGCCCTATCTATATATAGTCCAAGCTTAATCGAAAAAGAAAGTTATGATAAATTAAATATTATTGTAAGTGTTTTACCTCAAAAGGCCTTCGTAGAAGCAATTGGCGGAGATTTAGTAAATGTACAGGAGCTGATCCCTCAGGGCGGAAGTCCTTCAACATATGAACCTAAACCAAGTGATTTAGTTTCGGTTGAAAAAGCGGATATTTATTTTAAAATTGGATATATCCCATTCGAAAAATCTCATATGGAAAAATTTATTGAATTAAACCCTAATATGAAAATTGTTGACACATCTACCAATGTAAAATTGCTATATTTCGGAGAAGAAGGAAATCAGGAATATGAGGAAATTGATCCACATATCTGGCTTTCTCCCGTTCAGGTAAAAGAACAAGTCGAAATTATTACACAAACACTTATCGAGGAAGATCCAGACAATGCAGAAATATACCTTAATAATTCTGAAAATTTTAAGAAAGAACTTGACGATTTACACTCAGAGATACAATCTGAATTTGAAAAATTAAAGATAAATAAATTAATGGTTTTTCACCCAGCATGGGGATATTTTGCAGATGAATACGGACTTGAACAAATAGCGATAGAAGACTCTGGAAAAGAACCGACTGCACAAGACCTCAAAGATACGATTGAAGAAGCCAATACGGATAATATTAAAGTAATCTTTGTTCAATCACAATTCGACGAGAATGTTGCTAATTCTATCGCAGAGGAAATTGGAGCGATTGTTATTTCCATAGATCCGCTATCTGAAGATTATATTAATAACTTAAAAAATGTGGCCAGAGTTATTTCTGAAGGTTTAAATAAATAGTTCGGCCCTTGATTTAAAATGATGAGAAAAGAAATTATAAAATTAGAGAAAGTAACTTTTAGTTATAATAAAGAAGAGTTTCTGAAAGACATAACATTGTCCATCTATGAAGATGACTTTCTTGGAGTTATTGGGCCAAATGGAGGAGGCAAAACTACTATTCTCAAACTTATTTTGGGGATAATTAAACCTCAACGTGGAAAAATAACCATTTTTGGAGAATCTCCTAAAAAAGTACGTAATAAGATAGGGTATTTATCTCAATTTAAGAATGTTGATTTTGATTTTCCAATTACGGTACATGAAATTGTTCTCTCAAGCCGAGTTGGAAGCAATTTATTCAAAAAATATTCGAAAAAAGATAAAAAAGTCGTAGAGAGAGTTATGAAAGATTTAGATATTTGGAAGTTTAAGGATAAGAACATAAATGAGGTTTCTGGCGGAGAGAAACAAAGAGTCTTCGTTGCAAGGGCACTTGCTAATGATCCTAAAGCATTAATTTTAGATGAACCAATGTCAAATCTTGACTTTCACATACAGGAAGAATTCTATAAAATTCTTAAAAAACTAAACGAAAAAATAGCAATCGTTATAGTAGACCACGATCTTGAAACACTTTCAAAATATGCTAAAGAAGTGGTTTGTGTTAATAAGTGTAAAACTCATGCATTAAGATACCATGTATCGGATTCAATTAAAATGAGAGGTATGTCTCATGCTTGAAATTTTAGGATATCAATTTTTTCAAAATGCTTTATTCGTTTCAGTTTTAGCCTCTATTGCGGCAGGTATAATCGGAACATATATTGTAGTTAAAAGAATGTCAATGATTTCTGGAAGTATTGCTCATGCCGCCTTTGGGGGATTGGGAATAAGTTATTATTTAGGCGCTAATCCTCTATTTGGAGGTATAATATTCAGTTTATTATCTGCCCTTAGTATTGCACTTATTAAAAAAGACGCAAAGAATAGACTGGATACACTATTAAGTTTTCTATGGGCAACTGGAATGGCAGTGGGATTAATATTTATCTTTTTAACGCCTGGCTATGCGACTGATTTGTTTACTTATTTATTTGGAAATATATTACTGGTATCTAGACTTGATCTATATATGATTCTTATTTTGGATTTTATTATAATCTCTTTAGTTTACTTGATGTATAACCCGTTCTTGGCAGTAATCTTTGATGAGGAATATGCTGAAACTAGAAATATGAAAGTAACCTTGATTAATATGATTCTTTTTTCATTAATTGCCCTAACCATTGTAGCTACAATACGTGTGGTTGGAATTGTTCTAATGATAGCTATACTAACAATACCCGCAGCAACCGCTCAATTATTTAATAAAACTGTTAAGAAAATAATGATATTCTCATCTTTAATTACTCTAGTTGCAAGCATCTCTGGATTATTTATCGCTTATTACTTGAATTTTGCTACAGGCCCAATAATTGTATTAATTATTTCTATAATTTATTTATGTGGAATTTTAGTTTCTAAATTTCAAAATAAATAAAATTTGACTGTAATTTTGGATGTTCTTGAACTAATTGTATATATTTAAAAAAAAATAAAAAAATTTATCTAAATCTAATGCTTTTCTTTAGATGTAATATCTTTAACATCTAGATTCAAATATTCACCGATCTCCTTTTTAAAGCCGGAATCGTTTTGCCTTAACCATTCGATAATCATTGCAGCATGTTCTTTTTCTTCATCTCTATTGTGAACTAAAATCTTCTTAAGATTCTCATCCGAACAAACTTCTGCTCTTTGATTATACCAATCTACTGCTTCTAATTCTTCTTTTAAAGAATCAATGGCTCTTTTAAGATCAAGTACCTTGTCGCCTAATTTGTTTCTATCTTCGTGTAGCATTTTCCCTCCTTTCAAAGTTTTTATATTATGTTAAATACTCTATAGTTTATTAATTTTTGTAAACTAACTTAACTAAATTTCATTTTTTTTTATTTTTACAATGGACCTTACGTCCATACTCGACGATAAAATGATTTAATATTGAGGCAATATTTATAAAGTATGCAGACAAAGTTTTTATATGAAAAGATTGGTGAAGATATTTTTATGCGTGATCTTATTTAGTTTTATTTCTGTTAGTGCGTTTTCTGGAGGAACTGGAAATGTAGCTGATCCGTATCAAATTGAAACTTGCACTGAACTTCAAAATATTTCCTCAGATCTTTCTGCAAATTATGAATTGATTGAAGATATAGATTGTTCAAGTTTTACTGGCTTTATTCCATTAGGAAATTGTATTGGTAATTTTTCTACTCCATATGACAATGAAGATTTTGTGTGTTTTGAAGGGACATTCAATGGAAATAATCATAGTGTTTTTGATTTATATATTAACTATACAGAAGATGGTTATATTAGCTTATTTGGATGCACTTACTTCGCAGACATAAAAAATGTAAATCTTGTTGATGTGGACGTATCTGGAGCAATTCAATCTACCGCTGGAATTATTGCTAGTGACTGGGAAGGAACAAACATAACTAATGTTCACGTATCTGGAAATGTAACTGGGGAAGAGAATGTTGGAGGACTTATTGGGGATGATTATTTCACAAATTATATTAATTGTTCTTTTACTGGAAATATAATTGGTATTAATAAGACAGGTGGAATTACTGGATGGGATTATTCTTCTAATTTTACTAATTGTTCTTTTACTGGAAATATAATTGGTATTGATAATATAGGTGGAATTGCTGGAACTCTAGATATGTCAAATATTAGTAATTCTTATTCGATTTCAAATATATCTGGAGAAGACTATGTTGGAGGATTAGTTGGATATATAGATGGGGATGAAGGATCTTCTCATATTCTTAATTCTTATTCGATTTCAAATATATCTGGAGAGGACTATGTTGGAGGATTAGTTGGATATCACCAAGTGTCAAATATTAGTAATTCTTATTCGATTTCAAATATATCTGGAGGGGACTATGTTGGAGGATTAGTTGGATATCAACTCATGTCAGATATTCTTAATTCTTATTTTATAGGTGATATTACTGCTGATTATAATATAGGCGGAATAACTGGACATGCTAAAGACTCTAATATTTTTAGTTCTTATTCTGAGAGTAATTCTACAATTGGAATAAACGGGACTGACTATGTGGGTGGAATTGTTGGTTACGCCGAGGATGATTGTTTGATAGTAGGTGTGCATTCTTTATCAAATGTTAACGGTAAAAACTATGTGGGTGGTATTGCTGGGCTTATAGAAGATGGTCCCTATATTTCCATTTGTTCCTTTTCTGGTAACGTAACTGGGACCGAAGAATATGCTGGTGGATTAGTTGGTGCAATGTCTAGCTCTGATATTTCGAATTCTTTTTCTAGTGGAAATATATTGGGGCGGGACTATGTTGGGGGATTAGTTGGTCATTCTACTAGCTCTTCGATCAACAATAGCTATTCTGTTTCAAATGTTAATGGATCTTTCCTTGTAGGCGGATTGGTTGGATACCTTGCTTCTTCTGGGTCTTATGTGGTTACTTCGTTTGAAAATGTTAAAGAATCTTTCCCCATAAGCGTATTAGCTGGACCATCTACGGAATCTAATAGTATATACAATTCTTATTCGGCTTCAAATGTATCTGGAGATGACTATGTTGGAGGTATAGTCGGCAGCTTAGGGGAAGACGGTTTAAATGACGTTTTCTCAACTAGTATTATTATTGCGCCAACTGCAGATTATTCTGGTTCAATAGCGGGAGAATATTATTCTTATAATGAAACATCTCCGCTTATCTTAAACGCATATTTTAATAGAATTGATTCTGAATTTTGTTTCTCGTTTAACAATACTACTACTAACGAAATACAAACAATAACGCCTGCATTTTGTGGAGCAGTTTCTGATAATATATCTTATTTCTATTCAATAGAAAATCAACCACTAGATGATTGGGATTTTGAAGATACTTGGAGCGATTTCTGTGATGGCTCTGGATACCCTTCCCTAGGATGGCAGGAAATAGACGACTTGAGCCTTTGTCCTGGATCCATTGTTGCTTCTAGTGATAACGACAGTGAAGTTATAGATGACAACGAAACCGTAGAGGATAACGAGACCATAGAGGATAATGTGACTATAGAAATTGAAACCCCTTCTTATTCTGGATATGCTTCTAAAACATATTATTCTGATGATAAATTTATGATAGATGGCGACAAATTTGAAACTAGGTATAGCGATAAAATCAACTTTACAATTGGAAGTGAGACATACTTACTTACTATACAAAATTTTAACACAACTACTGTAAAAATAAAAACATCTTTTGACTCACTATCTAGCTTATTCGGAGTTAATACAACATATGAGTTAGATGTTACTGGAGATAACGTGGCCGATATTAGGCTTATATACAATGGTAGAGACACCTTTAACAGAGTTAACTTATTTGTACAAGGTATAGCTGAAAAACCTATTGAAGAAGCTACAGCTGGGGGTAATCCTATAGCTGAGGATAATCCTATGGTTAAGGAAGTTAACTATCTAGGATGGATTTATTTATTCGGAATTCTTGTCCTTGTTGGGGCTGGATATCTTATTTTTAACAGAAGAATAGCTGATCTTGTTAATCTTATAAAAAAATAATTTGAATTAACCGATATATCTTAGATCTGTAGATGCTTTTAGGCTTTAGCTACATGTAATTTGCGCTTTAATTTTTTTAATGCTCTATTGTGAATATTGCCCACTAATGTACGACTAACTCCCATCATCTCCCCTATTTCCCTAAGATTCTTTTCATGTAGATAGTATTCATTTATTACATAACGTTCTTTTTTAGGAAGCTTAGACACGGCCGACTGCACACTTTCGTAATCTATTAAATCTCTGGCAAAATCTGCACTTGTTGGCTTTGTTTCTTGGGATCTAGCTATGGCAAAATAAGCATACATCTGATTAGATGAATTTGATTCTGAATCTTTTTCCCTAGACCCTTCTACTGGAAGTTCAGAGTAGGATGGCCTTTTCCCGAGTGGAAAATTTCTCATTCCTTTCTTGGCATCCCTATGTAATCTTTGCTTTATTTTTGGAGATAAAAAAACAGGATTAAATAGATAAGTTCCAAGTCTGGTTCTTTGGGTGGGGTCAAATGTATCGAAACGCTTCTCGATTACTTCTTCTATTATTTGATCTGCAAGATCTGAAAGAGAAACTCCTGCTGTTGTTGCTCTATATTTAAATGAAGACAAGGCCTTGTGCAGATATCCTAGGTTAGAAATTATTAATTCGCCCCTTGATTTCGTATCTCCCTGTATTGCTTTTGCGTATAGGTCTCTTTCTTCCCCCATTGTTAAATTTATTCTTTTGTTAGACGATAATGCTTCGAAGTATTCTTCTAATTCACGTAAATTATAATTTACCATAAATTTGACCAGTAATTGAGGTTTAAATAGCTTTGTTATTATTACTACTTGATAATTACATTAAAAACGAAAGAATATGTGAGCTACGATTTGATTATTTGGTATTGCAATAGATAATTTCATAAAAATATATATAAACCCCTTTTATCAAAATAAATTATGGTTGAATGGGGAGTAATTGGATTGCTTTTGATTGGCGCTGGATGGATTCCAGAAATTATTGAGACAATTAGGGCTAAACATAGTAATCTGAATGTCTATTTTGCGTCACTCTATACTCTCGGCTCTTTGGCATTAACTATCTATTCAATAAACCTTAATGATAGAGTATTTGTTATTTTAAACGCGTTTGCCCTTTTTATGGGAATAACCGCTCTTTATTATATAATTCGATCTAAAAGAAAATAGTATACTCATAATTCTTAGCTACTTAACCCCTAGCATAGTACTGTGTTTTATTTAATAGTCATTATTAAGTAGTAAACTATCAAAAGATTTATAAATATAAAATGCAAATTTTTATTATGGCAAATAAGGTATTAGACGATTTAGTTATAAATAAAGGAGAAATTATTAATTATAATTCTTCCCTAAATTACCCAAATTATACTGAGAATGGCTCATATATTGACCCCAAAAAAATAAGTAGTATCAGTCTTAATAAAAATTTAAAAAAAACATGTAAGCATGCTCTTAATAATGCCACTCTACCATGGCTTTTAGAAATAATAGAATCTCAACAAGATCCTGTAAATTTTAAAGAAGCGGTTTTAAGTGGAGTCCAACTATATTTTGATGGTTTGGTCGAAAGAAGAAACGAAACTCCTAATCCTGAAATTTGGGGAGAACAATTAGAAACACTGAATGCCCTGCTAAAGGGAGTTAGAATGACAGTCGCATCATATTATAGACAAGATCGAGATGTTCCATTCGATGAAGTTCGTGAAATAGTCCTACCACATGGCTCCAAGATAATAAGACATGGTTCTAGAGACTTATGCAGGACAAGACATCTTGCAGGACAAGACCTTTTAGTTAAAGAGGGGATACTAGAAACAATTGATGCTTTGGGCGGTGAAAAAGTAGACTTGATCATTCCCGTTGCATCTGGGGGTTTTGAGTCAGCTGTCTTAATGGCAGATTATCTAGGAGTAGATAATGTATTTCCAGCAAGATATTCTATATTTAGCAGAAATGATCGAGAGGTTCTACTGCCCGGAAATGCACCACTAAATTATCCAAAACAACAAATTTCTAAAAAGGGAGTTTTGATTATGGATGATATTGTATCTAGTGGAGCTACTGCGTGTAAAATGACACAATGGGCTAAAAAATATAATCCTACAAAGGTTTATTTTTCCGTGGCAAGCGGCACAAGTAAAGACTTAAGAGATCATAAATTGTTTAGACATAATGACTCTGATTATCTTTTAGAATTAGAAGAAAAAAAATCTTTGCTAGGTAGGTTAGTTTTATAAATTATTAAGATCCTATAATCTAACCTTTTATCGTAATAATTCATTTATTGTTCTCAAATTATACAATATGGTTTTTTGAAGCACTTCTCTTAATTTGTCATCATTTCTTGTTTTAGAGCCTTTGGTGCTTACCAAATATTCGTCTAGAAGTCCATAGGGAATGTCAAAAATAGGAATATTTTTTTGTTGGAAGATATAGAATGCCAATAACCTAGTTGTTCTACTATTCCCATCCTCAAATGGATGTATGTGCTGAAAAGCGTTGTGAAACGAAACAGAGAAATCCATTAATTTCGTAAAAGATAAATTTCTTCCTTGAATGAATAACAAATATTTACTAAGGAGACTATCTAGATCAGAACGTATATTTTCGGGCAATGAAACCATAAAGTCTGGATTACCAGATATATACACATTTGTAGATCTAATTTTACCAGCTATTTCTGGCATGTGCTGCATTGAAAGTTTATGATACTCTAATATCAAGGGGACACTTAACTGCTTCCCACTTTCTGCGTCTAGGATCATTTTTTTTAGAGCATTTCTATAGTTTCTTATCTCATCTGAATATTTTGAAAGTAAATCAGATGGAAGTATTTCTTCCTTTAAAATTTTCTTAGTATCTAAAAGGGTTGTCGGGTTACCCTCCATAGAAAGGCTATGGTAAATAAAGTTGATTTGTATATTCCCTACAATCTGTCTATATCTTGTTTCGTTCTTATTCCTTAGGTTTTTATAAATCCCCAGCTCTTTTTCTATTTCTTTTGTATAATCTATCTTGGTTAAATCTAGGTTTATTTTTTTTAATCCATAAAATAAGAGTAAATTGTTTAGAAGTGGATTGTAAAATATTTTAACCCTTAGTGGTTTTTCTGAGATTATCAATGCTAATTCACTATTTTTTAGAATATAGATATATTTTCTTAAAGTTCTTGAATTTAACCCTGAATTATATGTATTGACTTCTTTCTTTTCCATAGATGCTTTGACAAACTTAGCAAATTGTTCATCTAGAATGGAATTATAATTTATTTGATTTTTCAGGCAATGCTCTATTAACTGAAATAGTAATTCTGTTTTTTCAGACACTACTGCTTGAAACCCATTGTTCTTTTTTTCAATTAATTTTTCTTTTTCTAGCTCGAGAAGCTGCTTGTAGATGGAGCTATAGCCCTTTTTAGGAAATTTCCTTGCTATCTCCTTGGGGCTTACAATAGATTTATTCTTATAGATTAATTCAAAATAATCATATTTTGTTGCCATACTTTATCTAAGCATAATAACTTTATAAGGATTTCTATTATGTATCAAAAGTTAATGTTTTATTGAATTTATCTGCATAATGGATTTTATGTTATTGTATTATGTATGATTAGTTAATCTTTTATGGAATTATTATACATAATAGAGGGTTGAAGTTTTGTGTTTTATGACATAAGCAATCTCGTGAAACTTCTAATCATTAGCCATCAAAAACTATTTTAATTTTACAGGATTTTTAAAAACTTCTCTGAAATATTTTCCAATCTCTTCTTCTTCCATATATATCCAAGAATCTGGATGTTTTCTCAGTGTATGAAGATTTGAGAATCCGGACTCACCACGATCATAGGGAAATAAATCTCCTCCATCTCCCCAGTCGGTCTCATAAGACCACCTTCCCCCAAAAAAAACAAATAAATTATTTCTTGGTGCGTTTTTTTTATCAGTAAATAACTGATCAGAAGTAGGGTCAACTATAACAAAGCCCTTTTCCCTTTTTTCTCTAAGTAGAAAGGGTAACGCTACATAGGTGTGATCATGCTCCCCATTGGAAACTATTGATGAATTCGGATACCCCTTGTCCATTAATGTTAAACAAATATTTCGTGAAGAACTCCCACAACAGGAATTTGGGAAGGACCCTTCAAGATTGGCTTCTTTCGCCCAAGCATAATGACTATAGCTTATTTCGTGTATATCCCTAATATGTTTAGACAAGTCTTCCATCGAATCAATATCCATAGAACAAAATCCCGGAACAGAGCTATATTTTTTTAAAATTCTATCCTCTATTTTGTACAATGAGTGACCGTATCCCTCATTAAAGGAGATGTTTTTTCTCAAATCCTTACGGAAACTCATTGGTTTTCCGTTTTTTAATTTTCTAAGTACAATTCCATATTTTTTATCCAGCTCTTTTTCATAAACTCGTGGAATAATTGAGAAAGAGCCAAATCCCTTATACAATTCTATAGGTATTTGTAATGTCTCCTGGGAAGAATGGGTTTCCAGACCGCTTGATGACTTAAAGAGTCTATTAATATATTGTGCTAATCCCATTTATTGATTCCTTCCCCTAATTGTATTTATTACCGTTTTACCCTGATTTGATACCAAAACTCCGTCTACCATCCGCTTATCATACTCTGACCATGGATCGTGCACCATTGGAACATAAATTAATTTTCTCATGACTTTTTATATAATAAACTGTATTTAAATCTTCCTTAATGTTATTATCTAATAGTGACACATTTATATACCCTTAATCATTAAGATTACAGTGGTAAGGTTTAAAAAAAAACAATAACATTAAACCTATCTACTAAGAAAAAAAGAATTCAGCGATATTAAACAAAATGATAAAAAATCCAGAAAAAGAATATAGAACAACACCCGCTCGTTTTAGCGAAGAGTCAAAAATAGTTAAAATTGAAAAATATGATTCCAAAAGAGGAATTATTCTAGATACCCTTGATGAGTTCAAACAGGCTTTAATTTCTTACGGGGATAATACTCCAACTGCTTCAAGGGCAATGTATCATAATCTCATAGAGGGATTTGGTCATAGTGATGATGAAATGGATTCTCCAGTTATTACCCGACCCGATATGTGTCACCTCAGTTCTGATAGGGTAGCCGGATTATCTTTTGTAGAAAAAGTAGCCGAAGAAGCAACGGCAGAACTTAAATCAGAGGGTAAATTTTACAAAAATTTTCATTATGATGGACTGGGAACAGCTTTCTTTAAAACCACAATTGATGCGAAAAGGATAGGTGGTAAGTATATTCTTGCATTAATGTCTCCATATACAAATCCTAAGACAGAGGATGAACTTGCCGCATCCCTCGGAAAAAATATGGCCATAGCCAATGCTCGAGTTAAAGCAAAATTAAGTGTAGTAGACGATTGGTGGTTTAATTTAAACATAGAATCTACTCTTAGAAAATTTCCGATAACTACTGCAATAGATGAAACCGATCCTAAACTGCTATTAAGAAGTTGGCCAAATCATCTTGTTTATTGTAACTGTAATGGATGCGTGTCTCCCGAGCTTAGTTTTAAACATAATCACAGAAGATTCGGCCTTACTATCGGACTAGATGCTAATATGCGTCTCGTTTCAGAAGGTGAGAGCATAAGATATACACAATTAAGAGGGCATAATATTGTTGGCGGAGCTTGGACTAATTACGCAAAGAATGGTAGGGACAGAATATCCCCGAGAATAGCTCAACCATCTATAGTCGCAACTGTTTGTCTCCCGCGTGAAAGAAGTGAACGTCCATTAGCAATAAGATCCGAAGACATAAATGCTATCCATCAAGCCAGAGATTATATCGCAACACTATTTCCCACTTCTAGATAATTATTCTTGTGTTTTTTATTAAGTATAATAATCTTTTTAAATCAATATTAAATACCTAATATTATGACAACCAAATTCGAATTAGATGGATTTTATCATCATGCTCATGTCCCTGGTGGAATTGGAAAACTAACTGGAGAAATCCAAATTGAAAAAAATGGATGGTTTGAAGGTCAAATCCGTGACCATAGCTCCATATCTCCTGAACAAACTTTACGTGGAAAATTTTTTCAACAAGATGGTCTTGATCAATTAGTCTTTCTTAAACTTCCGAAACAAACTAAGTTAGCTAATATCGCATATGTTTTAAGTAAACCTATAGATGAATCCCCTGCTGGAAACTACCTTGGAGAATGGGGAGCTATGCCATACAAGGTTTCGTTTGATAACGAAATTGGATTATTCAGTGCAGAAATAAATCTTGGAATGTGCTGTCTTGGGGATCGTGCTGAAATTAATCTTTATAGAAAGTAATTAATATTTTTAATACTAAACCACTCCTTTTCTTAGCATAAAACATATAATCATAAAAGAGCGAAATGCTTAAAAGACATTAAACCCCTCTAAAGAATATGGTTGATACAGATATTTCAGCAGCTACAAAAAAAGAAAACAATAATAAAAACTTACGATTAGAAGAATTGGTTAAAAAAGAAAATAAAATAATAGACACGTGGAGATTATATTTTCAACCAGGCTCTATATTAAGGTACCTAAATATTGAAAGACAAATATCCAAATTAGATCCTTCTGAAGATGCTCCAAATTATAAAGACTGGATGATTGCTACAGGTTTTGAAATGACTAGGATCGGATTATATGCGTTCCCTATTCTCAAAATTGGAGTCAAGCTTTATCGGTAATATTCTAGAAGTTAAAAAATATAATAGTTTAAATTTGCCTATCTGTTATAATAAATATGCATAATATTGCTACCGTCTAATTCCAATTTGTCTTAATTATATAGTGACATAACGAAAGGTTTAAATAGTATAGTTTTGTGAATTAATTATGGTTAATACATTAAGAACAGCATTCGGCGGATTAGCAGCATCTCTTTTGGTGGCTACAACTGCTTTAGGAAGTACTAACGATGTTGTTTCTACAAACTCTACTTTAACACCTGTACAATCTGGTGTTCATGTAACTGATGCTCCAGCAATTCAAGGCGCTAAGATTACTAGTATTAATTTTTTACCAGCTGATAATGATTATAGAGTAAAACTTGGGATATATTTTTCTGCTGGCGATACAAATCAATATGTTCTTAGAAAAGCTACTACCTTATCTCCTAGCTCATGGCAAGATTCTACTATAGCTCAAAATCAAAGCATTACAAATAGTGTACCCGCAAGAGGACAGACTGTTGATGCATATGAATCACTTGATCCAGATACTCAATACTTCAAAGTAGATAGAAAGTAATTTTCTAGATAATAATTTTAATACGTAATATTTTTGTATAAGATTTCCGAAACCTTTAAAAAGTAGTTTTGTTATTATTAAGTAATGACAGATTTTATAGAACTTAACAAAAGAATGGACCTTATAGAGACGAAATCTCGTAATTCTTTTAGCGAAGTTCGAAAGAATAATGAACTAATTTCTAGTAAAATTGATAGATTGACTACGCTTTTGGGAAATGACTATTTTAAATTAATTGAAGATTCTATTTCTAAACTTGATAAGAAAATTGATTTGAATGATAAGTCTTTTAAGAAATTTAAGAAAGAAATGGCTAGGGAAACGCTAAGAAAAGAGATTTTGAAAGAATTAGCTTTGGATGTTGGGAAAAAGATTAAGGCTGGACTGGATGAGGTTGAATCTAGGTTTAAGAAACTAGATAGAGAGGTTAAGGCTAATGAAATTAATAATACTAGAATTGTTGAGAGATTTAAAGATGATATATTAGAACAAAATAAGTTGATAGATAAATATGGCGCTAAACTTGAGGAATATTCTTTACATTTAGAGAAAAGCTATTTGAAGGATAAGAAAAGTCTAAGTTCTTTGACTAGTAGACATATTTCTAGCTTGAAGGGTGAAATTAAGAAACTTAGGGCTCAGATTGGTGATTCTACTAAGATAGAAAGTGATAAAAAGGGAGGATTCTTTGGGAGAATCATTAGAAGATGAAAAATATTATACTTTTGGTGACTATTCTTGGGAATGTTCTGGCTTTATTGTTTGATTTTTATTCTAGTTGGATGGGGTGGTTGCTTGGTATAGTTATTGTAGCTTATATTGTTAATTATTGGAAGATTAAAAAGAGTAAGTTTGTTCTAAAAGAAGAGAAAGATTTGAATAAATTTGTTAAGAAAGAAGAAAAAGAATATCCTAGACTATTTAAGGTGTTACACGTATTGGCTTATGCTATACCTCTTTTTTTATTATTATTTGTTTTCTATATTAATTATTTACCCTTTGGATATTCTAAGGACTATAGTATTAGTGTTTTAGATGATGGAACGGTTGTTAGTTCTAGTCCTGAAATATATTTAGAAGACTTAAAGGGTCGAAAGATAACTAATTTGACTGACGTTTATGATTATGGTTCTATTAATCTAGTTGTTAAACCTAAAGTTGTTTTACGAAATGCTTTAGTTAATGCTTCTATTACTGGAGATGATGTTTACTTTGCTAAAACTAATTTTAGCGTTACTAGTAATGACTGGGACTACTTTTGGAACTTTAGTGCTGGGATTCCTAACGATTTGAAAGGGGCGGCTAAATATAACGAGGACTTGGGATGTGTTTACTTTAACGGGTCTAATAACGAGACACTTTATTATCCTAATTCATCTGATATGTTTGAGAACGATTCGTTTGTTGTTTACGCGAAATGGAAACCCATGGATTCTAACGGTAAAAATCAACAGATAATCGGACACTATAACTGGGAACTTTGGCAAGGCAATAGTTCAGTTAGATTTATGATTGGAAGACTTGATAATGAAAATGGGAATATGCCTTCGATTAGTTTTCCTGTAGATGAATCTTTCTTTAACGAAACGCATGAAACGCTAGTTGTTTATATAACAGATAACCATTCTGGTTATATAGAACTATATGTTGATGGAAACTTTTCCGGAAGAAAAACTATTTTGAATCAAACCATATGGAATGAATACAATAGCAATATGGATTTAACTTCTGGATGGTCTCCACATAACTATAAAAACAACTCATATTATTCTGGCTGTGTTTATTCCGTTGGATTTGATTATAATAATATAAATTATCTGCAGAATGTAAATTTTAGTTCGAATGAAGAAAGCTTAGCTGTTCCAGTTGTCGGAAATGGAAATTTTAATGAAATTGACTTGCACATTGCGAAGAAGGGTTTGATATGACTTTTAATATTGATATCGGGTATAAAATGAAAAAACATGTTATTTCTATCATTTCTAAATTGTGCTTGAATTTATCTGCTGCTAGTTTTATTATTTTGATTTTATCTTATTTATCCGTATTATCCTTAGACATAATCGTTAATTCTGATATTATATTTGGAATGACTTTTGCTTCCCTTTTCGGATACTTTATCTGTTTAGATAAACTGAATGAAAACAATAAGTTTACGGATGCTATTTACCCCATTTCGCAATATGTATTTTTGGGACTACTTTTAATTGTTACCGCCAATCAATTTTTGAAATACTTTTTAATTAGTTCAAGGATTGTGCCGTTGACTATTTTAGCTATATTTTTTGGATCTTTAACTTTTTATAAAAATAGAGAAAGAGTTGAGAAAGAAATTGAATACGAGAAGGACGTAGAAGAAAAGGCAGAGATAAAGAGAGAGAAAGAGTTTGATAAGAAATTTAAGAGATTACAATGGTTTAATTTTAGTTATGGATTTGAAAAGGCAAGGTTGATTGATAATTTTTTTAAGAGATGGCTCGTTTATGTTTTATTGGTTTTAGCTAGCCCGTTTGTCTGGTTTGTAAGATTGCCTTACAGTTTTGTGAAGTGGATGTATAAGGAAGGATGGTGGTATGCGATAGCACTAATTCTAATATTGGTTTTGTTTACTGCGATTAATTTAGCACAAATAACAAAGAATATAGATGTAGATGAATCTCATTCTGTAAACGCTGCATCTAGTATTTTAACTAGGGGTTTGCCATATTTTCCAAATACTGATTTTGTTTATGGTAGAGATTATCTATACCATTATTTGTTGTCTATTTTTATTTTTATTTTTGGATTTAATGAATTCGCGGGAAGATTTTTGTCTTTAATTTCAGTAATATGGGGACTATTCTTTATGTATTTATCACTAAAGAATCTCGGTTCTAGTAAATTTAATTCCATAATATTTATTTTTCTTCTAAGTCTTAATAGCTGGATTTTAATCTTTTCTAACAAAGCAAGAATGTACTCCGTATTATTTCTTCTTATGGTTATGTTTATGTATCTAATCTCTAGGAAAAACTTTTTAGAAAATAAAAATATCCTATTTTTGTTCTTGATCTTTTTAGCAAGCATTTTTGTTTATAGGGCGTCTTTGTTTTTAATTTTTACACTAATAGCAATATTTTTCTTTAAATTAAAAGATAAAATAAATTATAAAAAAACCTTAATTCTTATAACCCTATTTGGAATTATTTTAATTATTTTAATGAGCTTTATAGAATCAAATTATCTAATTAACTTTTTTAATAATAACATATCTCAATTTAAGGGAAACCTATTAGAAAATGCAAGAATTAGTGGAATAACCTTAAACTGGCTAGTTTTTTTCTCTGGAGGATTAATATTCTCTGCTATTTTTTTACTCTATTCTTTAAAAAACCCAGAAAAAAATAAATTTTATATTTCAATTAGTTTATTGATTGGAATAATTCTTATAGATTTATTAATTTATTCAAACTTTCCCGCTAGAAGATTTAATTATGCTTTTGTTGTTTTTCCTATATACTTTTTAACAATGACGATTGGGTTGCAAATATTACATAAATCTTTTAGTTTAAAATATAAAAAGATAACTATTTTTTTTCTTTTGTTAGTATTTGTTTTAAATTTTAATTTTCAGTATAAGCAACAATCATATGCAGATTTTTCTATAGTTAATTATTTAGAAAATAATTCAACAGTGTATGGATATCCAACTTCTCCGATTATCTTTTACAATCTGAAATTTGAAAAAAATTTGGAAGTAATATCTTTTATAAATGATCCCATAGAAAGTGAGCTGTATTCTGTAGATGGCATAGAGGTTTATTCTGGAAAAGAAATAAAGAAATCATTCGAAGAGATAAATTTAAAAGAAAAAAAGGTTTATTTCCTTTATGAAAAAACACGTTTAGATTTTGTAGACTTAGAAACAAAAAAACAAATTTTTAAAAAATGCCTTATCCTAACAAATCAAGATAAAGAAAAGATTATTTCCTCAAATTTTAGATGGTCACCACAAGACTATCAAAAAACTAATGAAATTATTTTGCTTGAATGCAACTAATGTGTTTTTTTAATTTAAACAAATAGCTTGCACCGCCGTAAGCTACCACTGGAATAATTATATAAATATGATAAACAAATAATTTTATTAATGTTTCTTCATAAGAAAAGCCCAATTGAGTTAAAAAAAACAAAAATCCTCCCTCGGTTATTCCAAAACCTGCAACGAAGTGTAGTGGAATCAAGGAAAGAATAAAAACCGCCAATGAAATAAATGAAATTGTAAAAAAGGATAAATTAATCCCTAGCAAGTTTAGAACTAAGTATCCCATAAATAATCTTAGAGACCAGTAGATTAAACTTATAATTGAAATGCTTAATAAAAATATTAAATTTTTCATGTTAAAAGACCTTATTTCATTCTCAATAGATATTAAAACGCCTTGAATTTTTTTGATTTTTATTCGATTTGTCATGTTTAGTTTAATGAACAAAAGACATAGTAGTGTTCCAACAAATAGGCTAGATATAAAGAATATAGAAATTAAGTTTACAATACTTGAAAATTTATTGTAGACAAAAAAACTACTAATCAATAGAAGAATTGAGATAGATAGATAGTCAAATAATCGTATTTTAGCTAGTTTTAATCCAATATTTGTATAATTTTCTCCAATAAGTTTTTTTAGATTTTTTAAATAAGATATCTCCCCCAGCCTAAATGGGAGAATGCTTAAAAACATGTTAGAAATACATAAATTTGAAAATAACTCTTTGGATGGCTTAATATTATAATTTTTAGCAAATCTTAAAGTGTTTGTTAGTTTTATTATTCCAAATAAAAGAATGGTAATTAGTAAAATTATTGGGCTAAAAATAAAATTGTTTTTTATTTCTTCAAGACGAATCCCTTTAAATAAGAAGTATAATGTCAGCAAAGTAATAAAAATTGAAAACAAAACCTTATATATTTTTTTCATCTTCTCCACCTCTTAATTAAAAATTTAGGCATTAAGATTAAAGCAACAATATTTGCTTTTAAAAAAAGAATTTCTAATTTTAATTTGAAAAAAACATTTCTTTTATCTTCCTTAAGAGAATTTTTTTGATTTTTTAATCGTTTCAGGGTATAAGCCCAAGAGAGGAAAATCTGTCTTAGAGAACCATATGTAATTAGATTAAAGATTCTATTTCTTTCATTTAAATAAAATTTTTTAGGACTTTGTTTTCCTAACGTTTTTGAATGTAAATGAATAAGCTTAGACTTTGGAGAATAAAATATTTTATAGCCTTTCTTCTTTATTTTAAAACAAATTTCATCATCTTCTTTGTAAGAACCATAAAATTCTTCATATAATCCAGATTTTTCTAAAGCCTCTTTCTTTAATAAAAGACTACATCCGATACCCGATTCAATTATATCCTCTCTTAAATTATATTTTCTTGTTTTACCGAAATCCCTTGACTCGGAAGAAAAGTCTTCCTTAATTAAAGAACCAGTTGAATGTATTGTCTTTCCGTCTTCTAAAAAAACCATTGATTGGACCGCTCCGATTTTTACATCTTTTTCAGCGGTTTTAATTAATTCTTTCAGCCAATTTTTACCAACTATTGTATCATTATTCAAACAAACAATATATTCAACTTTTTCATCTTTAAATGCTTCTTTAATTCCTTCATTATTTCCTTTTGCAAAACCATAATTTTTATCTAGTTGAATAATTTTTATCTTTTTGTAATTTTTTTTAACAAAATTAACAGAATCGTCTTTTGACCCATTATCCACAAAATAAATATCAAAATTTTTATAGGTTTGTTTGAAAACGGCATTTAAGCAATTTTTAAGGTATTGCTTTCCGTTCCAGTTTACTATTATTATTGCCGCTTTCTTCATTTTACAACCTCTTTCAAATACTCCCTCGCAATCTTTCCCAATTCAAAACTTTTTGCTTTTTCCATATTCTCAACACTAAATTTCCTTTTATTCTTTAAAATCTCTTTTATTGATTCGGTCATTTCTTTTTCATTCCCAAAATTAATCAAATATCCATTCTTTCCATTTTCTATAATATCGACTTGTCCCCCATTGTTTGTTGCAACAATCGGCAAACCAACTTGCATTGCTTCTTGCAAGACTATTCCAAAGCCCTCATGAACTGAAGAAAGAACATAAATATCGGAATTAGAAAGATATTGAAACTTCTTTTCCTCAGAAACAAAACCTAGAAAATGAATCCTATCTTCAACGTTCAATTCCTTAGCTAAATTAACAAGGTTCTCCTTTTCTGGACCATCTCCTATAATCAAGGCGTGAATATTTTTATCTAGCTTAGAAATACTTCTTATTAAAAAGTCAAATCCTTTTCTTTTTACTAATCTTCCAGTGCTTATTGTATAAATCAAATCTTTTTTCAATCCTAATTTCTCCCTTGAGACTTTTTTGAATTTAAAGGGTTCATAGGGGATTGCAATAGTTTTAACTGGTTTTTTTATTTTATAGTATTCCCCTAATCTTTTGGTTGTATCATTTGATATAGAAGCAATAAAGTCTGCAGAGTTTAAAATTCTCTCCACTTCTTTTCTGAAGATAAAATTTTTATGTGGGGAAAACTTTTTTGTTGGGTCGTATATATCTCCGCCTACAATATTTACAATGTGTGGTAGATCAAATCTCCTAGCAACTTTTCTCCCCAATGTTCCGCTAGGTACTGCAAAGTAGCTTAAAACAAATTCATACTTATTCTTTTTGCACAATTCAACGCATTTCTTATAAGCGAAAATAGGAAAAGTCAACATGGAAATCATTGTTGCAATTGGAAGCTCTTTTCTTCCAATAACCTTAACCCTATGAATATTTATTCCTTCAACAACTTCAAACTCTTCCAGATCTTTAAACCCCGTAGTAACATAGTCTACAAAATATCCATTTTTAATAAAGCCTTTCGCAAGTTTTTTTGCTGCAACTCCGCCACCGCCCCCTAATGGTGGAAACTCATAGTTAAGTATTAGAATTCGTTTCATCTCGTTAAAACTTCTCTGATATAATATCGTTTATCATTTTCAGATACATGAAGGGAGATCCTAATCAATAGATCCATAACAATACCAAAACTAAAAAATAGAATACTTACAAGTGTAAATAAGATAAATAGAAAGAACCAACCGTTTCTATTTAATGAAAGTCCATTTATTCTAGCTATTACCATTAATACAAAAGATATAGTAGCAAAGAAAGCGCTAATTACGCTTGCTCTTCCAAAGATATGAAGTGGTCTTTGAGAATATTTAGACATAAACCAAACATAACATAAATCAATAAATCCTCTCTCTGCTTTACTATAACCATATTTTGAAACGCCGTGCTCTCTTTTTCTATCGTCAACTTCTAACTCTCCAATCTTAAAACCCTTCCACTTAAGTAAAGCTAAAATGTATCTGTGCATTTCGCCTTGTAATTCTAGGGATTGTGCTGCTTTTTTCTTATATACTCTAAGAGTACAACCGGTATCATGAACACCATCTTTGATCATTATTTTCCTAAGGAATCTTCCAATTTTAGTTAAAATCTTAATTCCTTTTTTGTCTGCTCTATTTTTTCTCCATCCAGCTACAACATCTAAATCTTCTTCTTTCAATTTTTTTAATAATCTAGGAATATCTGCCGGGTTGTTTTGGCCATCTCCATCTAAAGAAACCATAATATCTCCCGAAGATGCTTTAAATCCTGCCTCTAAAGCTGTTGCTTGCCCATAATTTCTATTCATATTTATTATTTTTACTTTAGAAAGTGCTTTAAGTTCATTGAGACTATTATCAGTACTAGAATCATTAACATAAATAACTTCGTAAGTTCCAAGCTTATTCATTACTTGTTTGATCTCTTTATCTAGCTTAGAAATATTGCCTTCTTCATTGTATACCGGCACAACAACCGAATAGTCAAGTTTTACCATGCTATTTGTATATAAATTGGGTATTTAAATATTGCGTTTTGTTATTATTGTATAGTAACACAAAAGAAGAACTTATGCAAGCCCCATAAAAAGATTTAAATAGTATCGAATTAGTACTAATTAGTATTAAAAATGGACTATATAAATAAAAACTCATTAAAGATTATAGAAGTATTAGATTCTCAAAGATTATACTTTAATGAAATCCACGAGAAGACTGAAATAAAGAGTAAAAATAATATCTTAAAGAACTTAACTTTACTTGTAAAAAAAGAGATATTATTCAGGGAAGCTAATAAGTCTAATACATATTATTCATTGAATTATAAGAATCAATTGACTCTTTCGTTATTGGATTTGTTAAATAAGGAAAAATTTAGCAAATTACCCTTCCAAATTAGAAAGAGTATTCTAGATTCCATTAATGTACTAACTCCAAAAGTTGCAATATTATTTGGATCCTATGCGAAAGGAAACTATTCTAAGGAAAGTGATATAGATCTGGTTTTTATAGAGTCAGCTGAAAATCCTAGTCTTATTATAGAAATAGAAAAAAAATATGGGACCAAGATAAATTGTATTTCTATGAAATTTAAAGAACTAAATCTAGAAAACGAGTCTGTGGCGCATATTTTAAAAACTGGGTTTCCCCTAGTAGGGAAGGAGTACTTTTATGACAAAAGAGAAATTTGATTGGAAAGTTTGGTTTTCAAGTGAAGTTGAGCTAGAGAATAGCTTTAAGTTTTTTCTAAAAAAGAATCTAATTAAACAAGAGACAGAGACCGAATATCTTTCTAAATCTCATTTGAATAAAGCTGAAGAAAATTTAACATTTATTAATTTCCTACAGGATAATAAAAGATTTTATGATTGGATCATCATTGGAAGTTATTATACAATTTATCATTCCGCACTAGCCCTAATAACTAAAAAAGGTTTTTCTTCGAAGAATCATTTGGCAACGTTATGCGCATTGATTAGATTTTATTATCTTTCGGAAACGAAACTAACAAAAGAAGATATAGAACTTGTTTCAAAATCTTCTTTGGAAAAACAGGAAATAAGTTATTTCGCTTACGCAAAATCAAGACGAGAGGCTGCTTCTTATGGAATTTCTGAAGAATTTAACAAGAAAGAGGCAGAAGATCTAATAAAAAAAGCAATTGAATTTCTAAATAAAACAAGAGAAATCCTAGAATGAAATATTCAAAGAATTTAAACTGGGAAATTATACTTCTAGTTGCAATCTTATGTTTCGCCTTCTTCTTGAGAGTTTATGCATTAGGAACTCCATCTTTATGGGTAGATGAATCAATATCAACAAATGTAGCTAAAAATATTCTAGAAAAGGGTATACCAATTTCAGATTCCGGATCAAATAACTCCACCTATTTCCTACACTATACAATGGCATTTTTCATGTTATTTGGTCAAACGGAATTTTTCGCAAGATTTGCATCTATTCTATTTGGTTTAGCGACTATTGTCTTGGCATATTTCATAGGTAAAGAATATTCTAAATCTGGAGGAATAATCTCAGCGTTATTTTTCTCAGTTTTCTATTTAGAGGTTTTCTTCTCAAGACAAGCAAGATATTATCAATTGTTCCAACTAACTTTCTTCCTATCCATCTATTTATTATATAAATCAAGAGAAAAACCAATTTTACTATATCCAGCACTATTAGTATTCATTATTGCTCTAGATACTCATCTAGAAGGATTAATCTTATCCATCCTATTCATAGTACATATCTTAGTCTATAATAGAAAACAATGGTTCTTATCAATAATTCCTGCAATTCCGATATTAAGTAAGTTAGTAAATACTATAGCATTAGCAACCGGTACTGCTATTAATTATGCATCAGATTACTTTGGATACACAAGCAATATGTATTATATGTTAATCTTATTTGTTCCTGGCTTAATCTGGGCATTTTGCAAAAAAAGAATATTAACTCTGATGATTTTACTTCCATCTCTTTTAACTTTAGTTGGAATTTTCTCTATACAGGTATTTGCATTTAGATATGCGTATTTCTTCATATTTCCACTAGTATTGTACACGGCACTGCTAATGTCTTTTTTTTACGATAAATATGGAAAATTAATTTTAATTCCAATTTTGATCCTAATCCTAATTCCATCTAATATATTCTATCCACAAACCTATGTTAATATAATTACTCCAATAGACTATCAGTTCTATGATAGAAGCTCCCCAACTACAGATTACAAAAACGTACCAATGGAACTAAGAAATAATATTACAATGGGAGATGATTTACTTCTTTCTTATTTTTCTTCGGATGTAGAATTTTATTTGAAAAAACCAGACTTTGTCATTCCTTTTAGTTTGGATGGTAGGGGAACGGATCAGGTATCCCATAACAACTCTAAGGGTGAAATTGTGGATCGTTATTCTGGCGCGCCAATATTAAACGAAGTTCCAAATAAATCTTATTACTTAACCGCAGATTATTTTTCAACTATGAAGCTAAAATCTAGTCAAATTGAGTTTTATAATAGGTTAACTGCAAATTGTACAAAAGAATACGTAAGCTACGATTTGATTATCTGGAAATGCGATAGAATATAATCCTACCAAGGTTGTGACCCGAGCTTTATTCTCGGCGACTGCATATAGGATCTTCAGTATATATATTCTTAAAAGGTTAATTCTGAGCTTATTATTATGGGAGAGATATTAATTGGAGTTTTAATTTCTGGAGGTTTTTTGTTAATAGGTATTGTTGCAACTATGTTTGGACAAGAGTATTATGCTAAAAGTAATCATAAAAGAAAACTAGAGTTAATAAAAAAGGAACTTATATTCAACAGAAAAATAGTCTATTTTGAGAAAATATCAACACTTATTGAGGGACATATAAAAAATTATGCTTCTCTACTGTTTCTTTTGAGAGACATAAACCAAGTTGCAAATGATTTAAACTTGCCAGACTTAAATCTTAAAGAAGGACAGCTTAAGATCAAAATTATGACAACATTAAAAGAAGTTTCTGAAGAAAATTTGATTAGTATTATGCCCACAGGAAGTTCGTTATATTTCAAAAATGGGACAGCACATCAAAAACTTGCTAATTATATTATAAACCACACAAGAATTATTAGTTTAACAGCAATACTTTCGAAGGGAAACTTTAAAGATTCTGCTAAAAAAGAAGAAATAACCAAGTTTATCCATGAAAATATAAGGTCAGGAAGCGACATTATTGAGAATATGAAAAAAGAGGTTTGTGTTTAAATTTATAGAGAGGACATATTTTTATAAGGTTTAATCTATTTTGAATTTCATGGAGAACTATCTTGGGTTAAGTCCTGTGGAAGCCTTTACTTCTATCTGTACATATCCTCATCATAAGAGGGGAGCTATTAGATTATTTGGTCTTTTGCCAGAAAGGGTTAGAAACGTTTTAAATAAAAATTTTGTACATGTAACCGATATTTTTGATAAATCTTTAGATCCGAATAGCCCCATTGAAGGCGAAACCTTGGCCTTCTTTAAGGAGGGGGGAAGAGCTATTTACCTTACACCAAAAACAATCTTCTCAGAGGAAGGTTTTATGGGACTATTAGCTCATGAAATTGCTCATACATATGTATATCATTCTCCTAAAATAGTAAGATTTTTCTCAAGAAAGTATTATTCCCTAAAGTTTAGAAATCTGCCTTATGGAATAAGACGAATGTATTTTTCATATCCTCCGGAAAAACAAGCAGAAGAGTATCATGCAGATGCACTGGTTAGAAAGTGGGGATTTAAAGAATTCCAAAATAAATTGTGGACTGAAATGTCATATAGATCAAATAAAAATTATACTTATTAAAAATGGAAAGAAAACTCTACGAAGACATTGACAAGTCAATTAATGATTACTTGGAAAACATGAAAAAGACTCTCTATGAAAACCTTCCTAAATTGCCTAATGAAGAACTGCCTTTTATGGAATGTCACCTAAGAGCTCTATACTTCCAAGCACATTATCTCACGGCAGAAGGTTTTTACAATGCCTCTTTGGTTTTATGTGGAATACTCTTGGAGAGCTTAGTTAAAGAGGAACTATTCATAAAGGGAGTCTCAGATAAGGAACTTGAAGACAATATGGGATTCGGAGGAGCAATCAACAGAGCGAAAAAGATGAATCTTTTGTCTGATAAAGAAATTGCTTTCTTGGAATCGAAGAAAGACTCCTTAAGAAATTCCTATGCTCATTATAATAAAATGAAATTATCCGATGAATTTCAATCTTATGTTTTCAAAGTTCCAATTGAGAGGTTAAAAAATATTTTAGAAAGAACGATGAAAGGAGAAACAACAGATTCACAAAGCAGACAAGAATTGATTAACGGAATTGAGCCGGAAACAATGACTCCAAAAGAGTTTAGACCCCTTGCCCAAATGGGGAAAGTAGAATTTGAAAATAGATTCGCAATTGATGTTTTCTTAGAGATAGATAAATTTACTAGAGAGTTTGCTATAAAACATTTTAAGCCGAAAGAAGAAGATAAAAAATAATATATTACCCTAGAGGGTTATATTCTACCACTTAACCGCCATTCTCCACAACTTTCTTGGCATGCTTTCCGTCTTTGATTCTATAGGATGTTATAGAACTCTCAAATTCGGCTAGAAGGAAAAATACTTCTTTAATGAATTCTCCATAGGGAGTATTTTCATCAACTCTTTGCGTAACAGAAGAAAGTCTTACATTTTTACTTTTCAATAAATCAGAAACATTTTTTAATATTGAAACCTTACGGCCAAGTCTATCAAAATTATAAACGATAACTTCAGAAAATTTATCAGATTCTTTAAGCATTGTATTTAGCCCTACCCTATTTCTTCTTCTTCCGGAAACATTTAGATCACTATATTCCTTAAAGATAGATAAATTATTCATTCTACAGTATTCTCTGCATTTTATTTTCTGCAACCTTTCACGATTGGCGGAATCTTTCGAGGTCCTGTAATATAGAGCTACTTTTTTCATAAAATAAATAAAAATAACTTCTTTAAATAAACCCTTTACAAGAAAAACATAAGGAAAAACATAAGGTTTTCTTGTAAAGGCAATATAAAAACAACATTGATAGCCAATTCTCATGGTAAAATGCATTGTCTGCAAAAGAGAATTGGTGGATGAGGATGACATTTGTTATTCTTGCGCACCGTTCTTTAAGCGAAAGTATGGTAAAAAATACTTTCAGAAATTAGAGGAGATGAAAAGACATGCTCAACTAAATTCGGGAGGTAAAAAATGAAAAATAAAACCTATGCTATCTTGGGACTGGCCTTTATGGCTTTTTTCTTTGTGATGCAATTTGCTTTAGCAATTGATTTTGATCAGGATATTTCATCGCAAGATAAAGCTGCTTTTGATGAAATATTGGCGCCTGTTTTGAAAATTTATAATTTTACAAAATATGCTGCCACTGTTATTGCAGTTGTTGTGCTTCTTTTCGCGGGTATAACATATATCCTATCTGTAGGAGATCCAGCAAAGAAAGAGAAAGCAAAGAATACTGCTATGTATGTGGTAATTGGACTTGTCGTAATTTGGGCTGCTCCTCTGATAGTAAACTATATCGCGGGATGATAAAAAATTTCTTTTGGGCGCTTGCACTTTTATTAGTGCAGGCCCCATTTGTTTTTTCTTTAAATTGCGATGCAATTTCATCCCAAAATAAAGATTTATGCAACTCCATTATTCAAATGAACAACTTAACCAATGAAGAAAAGCTATTGATAATATCCAATCTAGATTATGTAAATAATTTAGAACCAGATCACTTATCAGTTTACTTCCATAATAAAATAGATGTAACTAGCGCACCCAGTAGTATATCCACAGTTAGTAAAACTTATGTCAAAAATGCATGGGCAAAGATATTTACCTTAATGCCATCTATTTATTATAACAATAGTCTATACGTTCCGTCAAATCCGGAAGTCTTGACTGGATTCAACTATACCCTAGATATCCCTGCTGATTACTATAGTCCCGGATATTCTACTACAAATGATGGAGATTGTAAACGAATTTATTCAATTACGCAAAATACTGCTAAAAATAATATTTATATTAATGATATTTTTAGCGGAGAGGGTAAAAATGTTAGGATAACTCTAAATCAAGATTCAAAGATAACTTCCAACTATCTAATTAATTTCAAGATTAAAATTGATCATTACAAATGGAATTCTTATTGCTGCAAAAGAAGATATGGAATTTGTAGAAAAACCTGCTATACTTGTGATTTTAAAAGTTCGGAAACAAAAGAAGAGAATATTCTCCTAGAAGATAGTTTAAATGTAAAATATTATCCGAATAAGTTAGTAGCTGATATCACAAATCTAAAAAGAAATACAAACTCTAACGAATTAAAATTAAATTATAGTGATAGTATATTTCTAAGTCTACAAAATTCAAATTTTACTTTCTATAAATATTCCTATAATATAATCTCCTCTTTTGAACCATATAATATTTACACAATCGAAGCTAAAGATTTAAAGCAAATTAATGCTAATAATCTAATTTACACCAATAACACTATTAATGTAAAGGAAATTGTAAATTGTCTATTAACTGGATATGATTTCTTTAATAGAATAGAAAAGGATTGCAGTTTAGTGGATACAAAAGTAAATCTATCAATACAAACAAACCAAACGTTTTACAAATTAAAAAATAAAATACTGGTTAATGTTCATCCTAATAATATTTACGTAAACCTAACATATGGGAATTTTTCAACATTAGCAAGAAGTAGCATAACGTTAGACTCTAAATTAGAATTTAATAAAATAAGAGCAGAATACAATGGAGAAACAGCTGAAAAGATAATATACGTATACGATACTTCTAGATTTATTTTAATCTATCGTTTAGCGGAAATAGGTATTATTCTAATTCTATTTTACAAATTAATTAAAAAATACTGGAGGTTTAAATGAAATTTAAAAACAAATACAATCAGCTACTGCTTAATACATATTCACTGAAATCAATGCTCTTGTTTTATTTTGCCATGTTTATAGCATACCAAAATAAATATGATCTTGTATCTTTTGCATTATTCTGTTTCTTAATAATATTCACATGCGATGCATGGGATTTGATAGAAAGAACTTATCGCTTGTATAAGCAGGAGAAAAAGTTACATGACTGAATGTGGACTATTAAATCTTGGAAGTTGTATCCCGGAAAAGATATATGATTTTATCTTAAACATAATTAATGCTCCGATAAAACCATTACTAGACCTAACAAAAACGCTACTAGTAGAGCCCATAAGAATTGATAGCGTTGCGCCAATTTGGGCAATAATAATCTACGTTTTGTCTATGTTCTATGGGCTGCTCATTATCTATTCGGGATTTAATTTTATGATTTCCGGATATGATATAGTGAAAAGAGAAAGAGCGAAGGAACAATTTCAGAATATCTTCATAATGATTGTTCTGATACAATCCTCCTATTTCCTATATTGGCTATGCATAGATTTAACATCACTACTAACTGCTGGAATAATTAATCTAATAGATGAAAGTTTCTTTCTACTAACTGCAGATAATATCATAAATATTGGGCTTCAATTCTTCTTTGGAACATTCTATGTAATTACTATCCTAATAACGGTGCTTTTACTTATGATACGATATCTATTTGCCCTAATGGGGCTAGTTTTTGCACCCGTAGGCATATTTCTTTATTTCTCGCCAGCTACAAAAGAATATGGAAAACTAATTTTCAATACTTTGGGAGTATACCTATTTATTCCATTCATAGATGGAGTTATACTATTAATTTGTTCGAAAGCCCTAGAATTACAGACGTTTGAAAACTTTAAGATTTTAGTTATGATTGGTGCATTTTCAATCCTTAATCTACTAACCATCTATCTAATTATTTTCTCTCTAATTAAATCGGCACTAAAATCGTATGATGGTTTAAGCGGTACGATTACAAGGTTAACATGAGTTATCAAATTCCACAGCAATTACAATATAAAGAAAAAATAATGTTTGGATTAACATTTAAGCAATTACTCTATGCTTCCATATTTCTACTAGTAGATGTTGTTCTATTGAAGATATTCAGCATAAATCCTATTAATATCGTATTAATTATACTAAATACTATGATTGGCATGATGTTTGTTTTCTTCAATTTAGGAAAATTAATAAAAAATTACTTTTTCTATCTAAGAAGTAAATTCATACTAAAAAGCCCAAAAAAGCTAGACAAATACCTAGAACTTGGAGAAATTAAGGAAGATTTAATATTAAGCAAAAATAAAATAGCAATTTTAAAAATAACACCTATAAATTTTAGTATCAAAACAGATGGAGATAAAGAAACAATTAGCTATTCGTTTCAAAAGTTTCTAAATTCTTTAGACTTCTCAACTCAAATACTAATGAATACGGAAGAAATTAATTTAGATGATTATTTAGCAACACTATCTTGTAAAGAAAAAAATTATGAAGAACTATTAAATAATTATAAAACTCATTTGCAAAACACCATCAAAGATAATAGATTAATGGATAGGGGTTTTTATTTAATCATAAGAGAACAAACGGATATTAATATTCAAATCGATGTCTGTATGGACAGACTAAGGTCAATGAATTTAAAGGTAGACAGATTAAATACAAAACAAATCAATTCTCTACTAGAAACTCTACTTCTCCCGCAGAAGAATTTTGAGATAGTGGAAATAAAA
>Ga0172378_10000610_pt1 | contig 31570 bp, 7 predicted proteins | sample GrowelOW332metaG_FD_119755 | JGI IMG/M metagenome (GOLD analysis project Ga0172378, IMG submission 119755) | Groundwater microbial communities from an aquifer near a municipal landfill in Southern Ontario, Canada - Pumphouse #3_1 metaG | ecosystem: Environmental > Aquatic > Deep subsurface >...
AAGGAGACTTGCACTTAGTCGAGGTTGGTACTTGCAAAAGTACTAATTGCTCTAACGGATAATGCCGAGAGGTTAAAAAAAACGAAAACTAAACAAGATTAGTTTTAGACAATCTTTCTATTTACTATGGTATATCTTAAAATTTAATAATATTAAGTGTCATTCAATATTTGAATGACACTTTTTTATTGTCCCAAATACCAATAGTTCAAATTATTCTATACCAAGATTAGTTATTAATATGTTTTATAGCAAAAAAGCTATAAGAAAATCAGAAATATTGTGGTAATTTCATAAAAAATATTAATAAGTAGATTAACATAATTTTTCTACTTTCATAAAAGGTTGCTATATGTATATTAGCCTCGTATTTGAGCTTTCAAAAAAATTGCTATAAAGTATATTAGCACCATATTTGTGTTTTCATAAAAAAATAAGTTTATGTATATTAGCGGTGTCTTAGTACATTCATAAAAGCAGATTGAAGGATGTTGCCATTGTCTTAGTACTTTTCTAAAAAGCAGATTTAAGTATGTTGGCATTGCCTCTGTACTTTTATAAAAAGGAAGGACATATTCAGAAGTTATAAAATAAAGAAATATCTAAGAAAATAAATTAAAATGATTCAAAAATTATTAGTAGACAGAAAAAAAATATTAGAAATTGTTTGAATTATAAGTAAGTCGTATAAGAATAAGGTATATTTGCATTTATATAAAAATAAGTAAGTAAAATAAAGCACAATAATATTTGTATTATAAGTGACCAGAATAAACAAACTAGAATTTATTTTGGTATTGTAGAAGCAATAAAAAAAACACATTAGAATTTGTCATAGTAGCAAGACAGAAGAACTGTACACGCACAAAACTTGTGGAATAAAGTTACAATGTCAAATTATTGCATATCTTATGTCATGTCGCTGATTACGGATATTAGAAGATTAGAAAACTAGATGGAATTTTCGGTAACATAGTAAAAATATTTTGTAGCCAAGTGCACAAAAGTTTGTATCAATGTTACAAAACCAAAAACACAACGGTACAAAAACTTAAGAAGAATATACAACAATGACTGTTTATAAAAGTATATAAATTTATATTTGGAAAAATATACTAAATTGTATTGTTTAACGTGAAACACTTGTCATAAAATAGGGTTTGTGTTAGGATAGCAGTATGAAAATATTGGTAGGAAGTGATATTCATTCGAATCTAATTTATGCGAATTATTTTGTAGAACGCATAAAACAGTATAAGCCTGATAAAGTAATTTTACTCGGGGATTTAATGGATTTTGCCGATAAAGATAGTATAAAAAAAATATTTAATAAAGTAAAAATTGATATTTTATGTGTGGAGGGAAATTGTGACCGATATACAGCCAATTTTGGCAATATTAAATTTATGGGCAGTTATATAATAGAAAAGATTGGAAACAGACAAATATTTTTTACACACGGACATATATACAATAAAAACAATATTCCAAGTATATTAAAAGAAGGCGATGTGTTTGTTTACGGGCATTTGCATGTAAATGGAATAACGAATGAAAACGGATTAATATTTGCGAATGCAGGAAGTATTGGAAAACCACGAGAGAATAGCGGGCATAGTTTTATTATAATTGATGAAAACAGTTTGGAGATTCGTGAAGTAGAATATGATGATATTATTAATAGAATAGAGTTTTAATCAAAGGAAAAAACAATAATTTATATGGAAAGAGATAAAAAAATGAATTTACTCGGTAAGTTCCTAATATTTATTACGACTATAATCTGGGGAAGCTCATTCTTTATATTAAAAAATACAATTGATATTTTGCCACCATTATTCGTAGTCGCAATAAGATTTACAATTAGTGCTTTAGTGCTAGGAATTATATTTGTAAAAAAATTAAGAAAAATAAACAAAACTATATTGTGGAAAGGTGCATTGTTGGGGCTAATGCTTTCATTTGCATTTATTATACAAACGATTGGCTTAAAACACACTACGCCTTCAAAAAATGCTTTTCTAACAGCAACTTATTGTGTAATTGTGCCATTTTTAGCTTGGAAAATGATGAAGAAGAAACCATCTATTTTTAATGTGGTGGCAAGTTTTTTAAGTTTAATTGGTATTGGATTTATTTCATTAAACAGCCACTTTGTAATGGGAATAGGTGATTTACTTACCGTTATAAGCAGTTTATTTTTTGCTTTACAACTAGTAATGATAGCTAAATATATAAAAGATGAAGACAGTATGTTGTTGCTTGTTGTTGAACTAGTTGTTTGTGCGATCATTTGCTGGACGGCATCATTGAGTTTTGAATTGCCGAATTACCCAACAACTATACCAAGTGGTGCGATTATTTCTATTTTGTATTTGTCTTTGATGGCGACAGGGTTAGGACAGACTTTCCAAATGATTGGTCAGAGATATACAAAACCTAGTGAGGCAGGATTGATTTTTAGTTTGGAAGCTGTTTTTGGCACAATATTCAGTGTTATTTTTTATCACGAAATAATAACTATAAATATGTATATAGGTTTTTGTTTGGTCTTTGTAGCTTTGGTAATTAGTGAAACACAACTAAAAGGACTAATTAAATGTGCTAAGAAAGTAAAAGTAAAAATGAAATTATAAATAAACAAAGATATTTTAGAATTGGTCTTCTAAAAATACCTCAATTTCATTTTTTCTATATTCTAAAGGTGTACAACCAACATGTTTTTTAAAAAGTTTGGTAAAATAGCCATTATCCACATAACCTACCTCGTAAGCAATACTTATGATAGTTTGATTGGTCGTTTGTAGAAGTTTTTTTGCTTCAAATAACCGCATTGATATAAGGTAAGAAGTAAAACTCATATTATAGGTTTGCGAAAACAAACGGGAAAAGTAAGATGGACTAAGGTTGCAAAGAGAACTTGCCGTTTCTAATTTGATATCCTTATTATAGTTATTTGTTGTAAATTCAATAGCGGGTTCTAATATGCCTATCGGTGTATTGAAAATTTCTGATGAAAAATAAGAAAGTTCGCTTATTTTTTGAACAGGTCTGCCTTGGTCGTCTATAATATAGACAGCTAGTTGCTTATGTTGGTTTTGTGCGTTTATTATCGAATTTGGTCTAGTAAAAGTGAGTTTTGACAATTTTATTCCCTCCAATTATTTTATTATGACAAAATTATACCACAATTAAACTGATTTGTCCAATTGATTATATTTTTAATAGGGTTTATAATTATATTACTAGGCGATTTAACAAAAGAGCCAAATATTATAGTAAAAAGGAGATTAGATTAAAAATGAGAAAAGCGTATATTTGTCCATCTAAGTATGTACAAGGCGAAAATGAACTTTACAATTTAGGATATTTTGTAAGATTATATGGGAAAAAGGCATTACTTATTGCTCATCCTGATGATGTTGCTCGTGTTAAAACACAATTAGATGCAACAGCAGCAAAATTCAAAGTAGAATTTGTAACTTGCGGTTTCACTGGTGAGTGTTCTCGTCAAGAAGTTGCTGTTTTGCAAAAATTAGCTAAAGATAAAAACTGTCCTGTTATTATTGGTCTTGGCGGTGGAAAAGCTATTGATACAGCGAAATGTGTAAATGCAGCTAAAAAGCGTTTGATTATTTGTCCAACTATTGCAGCTACAGATGCTCCAACTAGTCATAGTGCAGTTTTATATACACCAGAGGGTGCGTTTGATGACTATGCTTACTTTACAAGTCCAGATGTAGTACTTATCGATACAGCTATTATTGCTAAGGCTCCAACAAGATTCTTAGTAAGTGGTATGGGTGATGCTCTAAGTACATATTTTGAAGCAAGAGCAAATGTTCATAAATTTGCTAATGTAAATGCCGGATTACCTTGTGGCGCTAGAGAAAAGAAATGTCCTCCAGCAAAAGGAACTATGGCTGCTTTTGCAATGGCTACTCTATGTTATGAAACTTTACTTACTGATGGTTATAAAGCAAAGATTGCTTGTGAACAAAATATGGTTACACCAGCATTAGAAAATATTATTGAAACAAATATTCTACTAAGTGGAATTGGTTTTGAAAGTGGTGGACTTGCTGCTGCACACGCTATTCACGATGGTTTGACAGTACTTGAAGAAGCTCATCATTATTTCCACGGTGAAAAAGTTGCTTTCGGAACAATTTGCCAATTAGTTTTGGAAAATGCTGCAAGAGAAGAAATTGATGAAGTTCTTGGTTTTTGTGTAGAACTTGGATTGCCAGTTTGTTTAGCTGATTTAGATGTATTAGATATTGGCGATAGACTAATGGCTGTTGCTGAAAAAGCTTGTATTCCAGAAGAAAGTATTCACAATATGCCTTTTGATGTTACACCAGAAATGGTTGCTGCTGCAATCATTACTGCTGATAAAATAGGTTCAGAATTCAAAAACGGACTTTGCTAAGAGAAATTAAAAATTAAGATTAAAAACACAATAGCTAGGGGTAAAATCTACTCCTGGCTATCGTGGAATAAATAAATATTTAAAGGAGAAATAAGTATTGTGAAAAAAATAATGAATACTCCCGAGTCTTTTGTTTATGATATGTGTCACGGTATCGCAAAAGCTCATCCTGAACTAGAATTTGTTGAAAAATACAAAGTAGTTAAGAAAGCTAAAATCGATAAAAATAAGGTAACTTTGATTTCTGGTGGTGGCTCTGGTCACGAACCTGCTCACGCTGGTTTTGTCGGAAAAGGTATGCTTGATGCTGCTGTTTGCGGTGATGTATTTGCATCTCCAAGCCAAATTCAAGTTTATAATGCTTTGAAAATGACAAAATCTAATAAAGGTACCCTAATGATTATAAAAAATTATTCAGGTGACTGTATGAACTTTAATAGTGCAGCATCACTTGCAGCCGAAGATGGTATTAAAATCGAAGCAGTTTATGTAAATGATGATATTGCCGTTAAGGACAGTTTGTATACAGTAGGTCGTCGTGGTGTCGCTGGTACTATGTTTGTACATAAATGTGCAGGCGCTGCTGCTGAAATGGGTAAAGAATTAGCTGAAGTTAAGAGAATTGCACAAAAAGCAATTGATAATGTAAGAAGTTTTGGTTTTGCTTTTACATCTTGTACGCCTCCTGCTAAAGGAACACCTATTTTTGCTATTGGTGATGACGAAATGGAATTCGGTGTAGGAATACACGGAGAACCTGGAAGAAAAACTGAAAAAATTGATTATAAAGATGGCAAATTTTCTGACAACTTAGCGGAAAGAATTGTTGAAGATTTAATGGATGATTTGAAACTTAAAAAAGGCGAGGAAGTAGCTTTGCTAATAAACGGTTTTGGAGCAACCCCACTTCAAGAATTATATGTATTTAATAATTCAGTTACTGATGTTTTGGAAGAAAAAGGAATTGCTATTCATAAGACAGTAGTCGGCAACTTTATGACCTCTATTGATATGGCCGGTGCTTCAATAACTGTACTTAGACTTGATGATGAGTTAAGAAAAGTTATGGATTATCCTGTTAATGCACCTGCATTAACTTGGGGCGGTTCTATGGATGCAAGTGCACAAGCTGCAGTTGATGCAATGGGTGCTATTGCTAAAGCTCTTAATTTATCTCCAAATGCAATTGTTGCTTCTAATGACAAAGATGTATATGTTGAAGAAGTAGAAGAAGAAGCTGGATTTTATGAAGTAGAAGGCGAAATTGAAGTAGGCGAAACTATTAATACAGCAGCTTTTGTCGCTATAATTGATAAAATGGCCGATGTGATTATTGAAAATGAAGTTCCTTTCTGTGATGCTGACCAAATGGGCGATGGCGATTTTGGTATGAGTATTGCTAAAGGCTTCCGTGAATTGAAAAAAGAATGGACATCTCGTAAAAAAGACGATATCGGAGAATTCCTATTAAGCTGTAGTGAAATAATTATGGAATATTGCGGTGGTGCAAGTGGCCCTATTTGGGGTAGTGCATTCCGTTATGCGGGTAAATCAGTATTAGGCGTAAAGAAAGCGGGATTGACTGAATTAGCCACCCTTTTCCAAGCTGCAAATACTGGAGTATATGAAACTGGCAAAAAGAGCTTTGGAAAAGGCGCAGTAGTCGGTGACAAAACACTAGTAGACGCATTAAAGCCTTGTGCTGATTCTCTTGAAGCAAGTGCAAAAGCTGGCGTTAAATTATTGGTTGGACTTGATAAAGGTGCAAAGGCAGCAGTAGCAGGAGCAGATGCAACAAAGGCAACTGTGGCTACTTTAGGTAGAGCAGGAACAGTCGGTGAAAAATCTATTGGCTATCCTGATGCTGGGGCATATGGTCTTGGTGTTATCTTTACAGAATTATCTAAATTTATAGCAACTTTATAAAAAGTATAATGTGGGCAGAACTTTATAGGGTTTTGCCCACAAAAAAGTAATTATGTTGATTTTTGGTATGAAAAATCTAAAATTGATATATGGGTTGGGAAAGGAGAAAAAATGAATATTATTAAAAGAACCTATGGAAGGGTATTCCAAAAAGGAATGAAATTAGCAACAAATGCACTTAATTTTCACGAACCTATTTTGCTTAATGGGTTAGAAAGCATTGCTAAAATAATTAAAGAAGAAGAAAAATTAGACAGTGTACTTATAGTAACTGATGATTTTTTGCACAATAAAGCAAAATTAATTGAGGATTTGAAAAAAGATTTAGAAAAAAATGACATCAAATATGCTGTTTATGATAAAACTATTCCTAATCCTACAATAGACAATATAGAAGAAGCATTAAAAATGTACTATGACAATAAATGTCAAGGTTTTATTGCTGTAGGTGGTGGTTCACCAATGGATTGTGCTAAAGGTGTGGCTTGTAGAGTAGCAAGACCTGATAAGCAAATCCCACAAATGAAAGGTGTTCTTAAAGTCTTAAAGAAAATACCTCCATTTTTTGCCGTACCAACAACTTCAGGAACGGGCAGTGAAGCGACAATAGCTGCAGTTGTTAGTAATTCAAAGACACACGAAAAATATGCAATTAATGACCCTGTAATTATTCCTAAATATGCTGTTTTGGATCCAAAATTAACAGTTGGATTGCCAAACTTTATTACTTCCACTACAGGTATGGATGCTCTTACTCACGCAGTAGAGGCTTATATTGGCGGAAGCAATACTAAAAAGACAAAAAGAATGGCAATAAAAGCAACTAAACTAATTTTTGATAATTTAAAGAATGCGTATGATGATGGAACAAATATAGAGGCAAGAAGAAATATGCAAATAGCAGCTTATTGTGCTGGTATTGCTTTTACAAGAGCTTATGTTGGTTGCGTACATGCTATTGCCCATAGTTTAGGCGGTATGTATAGCGCACCTCACGGTGATGCTAATTCAATAGTACTTCCTTATATTCTTGATTTCTATGGAGCAAGTGCCTATAAAAAATTGGCAGAACTTGCTGATGTTGTTGACATAAAAGGAAAGGACGATGAGGAAAAAGCAAAGGCGTTTATTCAAGCAATAAGAGATATGAATTCCGCAATGAATATACCAAGTAATGTTAATGAAATAAAGAAAATTAAAGAAATTGGCGGAATTAAGGACGAAGATATACCAATAATGGCAGGAAGAGCTTATGCGGAAAGTTATCCACTTTATCCAGTACCAAAAATGATGGATAAAAAAGATTTAGAAAGAATGTATTACATTATTCAAGAAAAAGAACCTAAATAAGCTTACAAAATTTATCTAAAACAATAAAAGGTATTGACAAAATAATTGTCAGTACCTTTTTTAGTGTTAAAAAACAAATTAAAGAGAAAAAAATAAAAGACAAAAACAAATAAAAAAGTCTAAAAAAAACTAAAGAAAAACTGAAAAAAAGCATAAAAAAACACAACTTAAAAAAAAGAAGTGCTTTTTTAATTCATAATTAATTGTTGCTTAAATAAATTATTAGTTAAATAATTCTTTGTAAGCTTTACCAAACTTCAAAGCTGGTGCTTTGCAAGCAGGGATTTGTACTTTTGCGCGTGTTGCAGGATTAAAACCTTCTCTAGCTGCTTTTTCTCTTAGTTCGAAAGTACCGAAACCAGCAAGTTGAATTTTGTCTCCAGCTTTAAGTGCGTCAGTAACTACAGCAAATAGAGCTTCATAAGCTGCAGCTGCGTCTTTTTGAGATAGTGCAGATTTCTCTGCAATTGCCTTGATAAATTGACCTTTGTTCATAAATACCTCCTAAGTAATTGTATTTTATTACTTATATCATAAAACATTGAAAAACGTTTGTCAATAGCTAATTTAAAAATTCTTTATTCTTTAAAAAATAACAGCAATCTAAACTATTCCAAATTTTTCCCAATTACAACATTTTTTGTTACTGCACACACAAGTAAATAAATAGTAAATATAAAACATAAGAAAACACGCAACAAATTTTTTACTCTTGACATATTGGGTACTATATATTAATATATATATATACAATTTACTTTATATATGCGGGCACACTTTTTTTTATGTTTTAAGCATAGGTTCAAATGCCGACAAATAGAATGTATGTTGCTAAAAGAAGGAACAAAAATCGAACAACAACGATTTGTTTGTTATGTAATTAGATTTGTTAAAGGAAAGCTAAATGGAATTAAGGCAAAGACATAATGAACAAGGGGGTAAAAAAGGGGCATCAAGTATAATCTTGCTGGTTCTTTGTTTTCTTGTCTGCTTTGCTATATTTTTTGGAACTATAGATCACAATACTACATCAGAATACGCAAATGCGGCTACAGGGGTAACTGTAAGTGCTAATGTTTCACAAGGTAATACTTACGATTTGCATCCTGCTTTATATGGAAATATAAAAAATGATTTAAACTATAGTTTAACTGATTATTTAGGGTCTAGCAGTGTAAATAGTACGGTATTAAATGCTTTCGGTAATCGCTGTTTAGATAGTAGTTCTAACGATTCTAACGCTGCCGTTACTGCAATATCCAATGGAGTATCAATTCACTCTTCTACATCTTATCATCTTACAAGTGGAAATGCTTATGGTTCAATAAATGTTAGAGTACCTGAAGGGATTAGACAATTAATTAGAGCCGGATTGGTTACTAATATTACTGCAAGCTTTACAGGAAAGAACAATAATAGTGATGATCATAACTATTCTATTGGTTTTCAAATGTCCAATTCGATAGTCGTAGCAAGTAGCGGAATTAGTACTGGTAGTTCTTCAAAAATTTCAGATAGTGGGAGTACAACTACAAAGTCATCAACAATTACCGCAAGTGATAGTATTTATTTTCATATATTTACTTATGTAAAAGTAGATGGTGTTATTTGGCCTGGAGATAGACAAATAAATTGCGATTTATACAATTTTAAATTTAATGTTAATTTAATTGATTCTGTAGGAGACCCTAAAATTTATTTAGGAATAGGTTACCCTGAAACAACAGGTGCAAGTGGCAAATTGTCATCATTACAAGACCGTGTTAAATATGCTTATAGCAATAATGACTATTCCACAATGAGCGGAAGAGTAGGGCATTCCTATACGGCATTACCTTTTTATTTTAATAATCGTTCTACATCAGTAGGCGCAAGTAGTACTGACGATACGGCTGTACCTGATATATCAATAGGTAAAGGTACTGTCGGCAACTATGACGGACCAACCTGGTATTATCGGGCAAATATAAGCGAACCGGCAATTAATACCCAGATTTCTGGAGGTAGTTCTTCGAGTACGCAAGTTATTACAGTAGGATTGACAAACATTAATTCATACGGTGAAGACTGTTATTTTGAGGCATATTATTCACCTACAGCCTATCAGCTTACGCTTAAAGAGACTGATACCGGTCGACAACTAATATATTATTCAGGATGGTCGAGAGTGGAAAGTGGAAATACAACCACATTAACAAAAACAGTTTATTATGATAATAATTTCGCATTGCCTCTTGCTAATAGCATATTTAGTCCAACGGGTGGTTTTGCAGGTTGGCAAGAAACAGCAGGACCAAACATAGGAGCGACAAAAGGTGACGCCCAAACGCTACTTGGCGGAATGTTAACCGCCGATATAGTATTGGAGGCTTACTTTGCTTCGTATGCTTGTCTTAATCCGACAACAGGCGATCAATATGTAGATTACAATGACAGTGCTTCTACTAGCATAACTGCGGGAAAAGCAATTTTTGGTGTAACTTTAACCGAAGGTGGTATGCCGAATACGCATTATGGTCAATTGTTAGTAACATATAATCATTTTCAAGGTACTTATGGAAGTACTAATTTAACGGCTAAAGATTATTATTTAACTGGGGTTTATGCAAAATATGGGAATGGTCCACTTTATGGACAAACAGTTGCCGCTGTAAAAATGAGTTCTTATCAATTTAGATTTGATTATCTTTGTGGCGATTATTATATATATAGCAGTTGGGAATTACCCACTCAAAATTTTGTTACTTGTACATTTAATGCTTCTGGTGGACTAATAAGTGGAAGTAGTACTAAAGCTGTAAAGTTTTTAGGTTCGGCAGGATTGTCTTATAATACTTTTCCGGTACCGACAAGAAGTAGTTATTTATTTGTTGGTTGGTATTCTTCTACTGGTGGAAGCGGAACTAGATATGGCGATTCTAGAATATATGATGCAAATTATACAGGTATTTCTGCAAGGACATCTAATATTACTGTTTATGCGGCTTGGCAACTAACTGAAAATAAAACCAATTATTCTATTGAGTCGGATGATGTCTATTATTTTGAAGGCAGCAATAATAATAGCTCGTGGTCTTATTATAAATATGGGGCAAGTCAAACAATTACATTAGGTGCTCCAATTAAATATTATGCAGCAAAACAAAAAGTACAAATAAACGTACAAGCGGAACGTATTTATTTGCAATTAGCAAATAATGATGACGGTTCTGCTTATGCTCAATTGCTTTTGCAAGTTAATGACGTAACGAAGGTAACGTCGGCTACGGCAACTGCGGATGATGGAGATTATAGTTGGTTTACGCATCATTGGGGTGGCTGGGAAGGCAATCTTTATATGTCGAAAGATAATGGTTCTGGAACATCAGATATAACAGATAATTATACTTTTAGAATCGGTGCTCATATTTGGAATTCTAGCAAAAACGATAATTATCGTATTCAAATGACTACATATAGTGATACTTATTTTTATTATACATATAATTTCAAAGATTTAAATGATGGTAATGAAACACTTAATACTGTAACTTATAAGAAAAATGACGGGACTTCTGATTCTGAATATTATCAAGTCAAAACAAGTACTATAGTAGGTATGCCATATGCTAGTTATTGGACACGTACCGGATATAAATTTTTAGGCTGGTCTACTTCTTCAGGAAGTTCCACATTAGTAAGTACTTCAACAGTTTATATTACCGGTAATGTTATTTATTATGCGGTATGGAAAAAGAATCAATACCAGTTTAATAGTTGGGATGTGTACTTTGGACAGGATAGTAGTGACTTTATAGCTAAAGTGCGAGCCCCGGTAGCTTGGGAATATGGAGCTGCCGCAATAACACTTGCAGCCCTTAATGATAAGGCAGGTGGAACAATTGTAGGGCATGAAGACTCGACTACTGCTAATAATCCAACTACTGGATTTAATATTAGCAATTGGTATTCGGCAGAAGCGTGTACAGGTACAGCAATATCAACAATCAGTGGCGTTAGTATGTCTACTGGTTACTTAAAACATACCTTAAATTATTCATCAGTAATTTCTACTAATTCAGCTCCTAGCGTAGGCTATGGTGGTGCATTAACGATTGATGATTATATAAATATAACAAAACCTAACGAAGATTCAGAATATATACTAACTTGGAATAAAAGCGGACAAGATTATGCGTTTATATTCCCTGATGCGCATGCGGATTATGCACATACTTTATTTGAAGTAATAGAGAGCGGAACCTACAACCCGAAAGTTAGTACTAGTATGATAATTAATGGTGGGCACGCAAGTAGTGGTAATACAATTTATTCATCAACCGATCAAACGGGAATAACTATAAACGCCACAATTACACCGATAAGCCTTAATGTCGTTATTGAAAACGATAGTATGATTTATTCGGGAAATGCCTATTCATTGGAGAGTTTAGTAGAATTAGATCCACTAAGTAACTCTGCTATATTTGATGAAGAACATGATAATGCTTTATCTTGGTATGGTAATATGTTAGGTATACGATCAGGAAGAGAGGGCACGGGACTTATAGTTAGTTCGGGTAGTACGAGTTATACAAGCGAATATAGTGCATTTGGAACAGGTGATGTAGGTTATGTAAATACTATTAAAAATGTTGGTTCATATACTATAGCCGGGTTACAGCTTTCAAAAACAGGTTCAATAAATAAAAATCTTAATTATGTTTGGGAATTAATGAAAAATACGGATCACCCACAAAACTTAATTACGGACAATTTTAGCATAAATATAATTCGCAAAAATGCAACAATTTATATAAATGATTATGTAAAAGATTTTGGTAATCCAGAGCCAACAAGGTCACAAGAATTTATATTACCGCATCAAGTTCAGGAAATGCCTACAGTTTGGATTGTTAACATAGATGGTATGAGTACTTTAGACCAAAATTTATCAGGAGCGGTTAATTTTTGTGATGCTCCGCTAACTAGGACGGCAGGAGAAACAGTAGGAGAATATAATGTTAGTTTTGATTTAGCTCAAGTATCAGATATCTATATTAATAATTACACCATTGCCGTATTGGGCTTTAAACAATTACAAGCAACAGAGCATACTTATGATAGTATTAGCGGTTCCGGTTTATTATTAAAATACACATTTAATAATCATTATAAAATTGATGTTGCATCAGTTGGTATCAACTGGGCAGGTAGTGGCGGTACATTTACTGGCAGTTCTATCGGATATGCAGCTACATTTACCGACTTAAAGGCAAGTGATACTTTTGGTTTGGAAGTTTATGCAGATGCTGGATGTACTAAATTATTAAAAGTAGTAACTTTAGATAGTCGTTCGGTTAATATAAAACAAATACTTGCAGGTGTTTACTCCGCGCAAGTTTATTTAAACATATCGCCTATTTATTCCGGGTCAGATATTATTGGATATGAAAAAATAAATTCAGCACATACAATAAGCAACTATGTATTCAAAAGCGGAACAACAACGACTTGTGGCTGGACTATTTCGGCTAAAGGACTAACAGCGACATTCAGTAATTATTTTGCTAGTGGTACTTCTTATGTCTATAATAAAGAAAGAATGGGCAAAAAGATGAATATTAGCGGAATAGCTAGTGGCGATACAGTAGCTTTTGCAACAACAGCACTAACAAGTGGTGCAAGTTATTATGGTACAAATTCCGGAGGAAGTGCAATAACATTAAATGCGTCTACTCATTTTAGTGGTAGTACTGATTATTATTTCTTAGCTAATAATGCGACCTTATCAAGATATGATATTAGTTTAACGGGTGCTATAAGTGGCACAAAAACATATAATTCAGTTGCCGATAGCGGAATTAGCAATAATGGCTGGTTTGGTACGGCTTCTTCAAGCAACTATTCAGGTGAGTTGCTTTCTAACTTTACAATTAGCAGAAGAACCGTTTCCGTAACTTGGTTCCGTTCGGATAGCTTAACTTCATCAGTTAGTGTTAATCAATTGGGCGAAGATGGATTCTTGTATGAAACGGGTGTAAATAAAGGTATGCTAGCTACTCTAGGCAATATGATTGCTAGTGATATTCCTGCTTTTATTGGACAAATCGGTTCTACAAATATAAATGTATCAAAGACAAACACATCAACAACACAATTGGATATACAATTATATGCTGACCACGTAGGAACTTATACTTGTCATATAGGTCTTGCTAGTGGAGTGAGTGTAAACGATAACTATGTAGTAGAGACAAACAGTATCCAATTTGAAATTTATATAAATCAAGTTCATATTACTAAGTGGAGAGCTACCCCGGGAACTCTTACCGCAAATGCAGTTTACTTTACGGATATAGGGTCTGGTTTTAGTTTAAATGTAACTTACAATGCACTAACTTGGACGTTTGAAATGTATGAAGCTGTTGATATGGTTAATAGAACTTATGCACTAGTTCCGACCACAGGGCAATTAAATTTAGATATTTTAGGCACAAGAACTTATGCGGGCAATACTGGTATGAAAGCACAGAATTATAGTATGACAGTAAGCTTGCCAAGTGAATCTAACTTTAGCATTACTAATGGTAGTAGTGTTAGTTTTACTATTAATAAAAAGCAAATTAGTATAGATAGTGGGGATTGGATAAATTATTTTGAAAATGGAACAGAATTTATTTATAATGGTACATCTTTAGGTAAAAAAGTAGTTTTAAGCGATAATAATTTCCCAAATAGTTGTGATATTTATAGTGTAGATAAGGAAGTTTTCCAATTCGTACCTACCTTTACTACTCATCCAACGAATGATAATGGTCACTATATACAAGGTTATCAAGCCTTTGCAGGAATTCAACAAGGGAATTATACAGTATCATTGTCACTTACAGGTACTAGTAGTTATTCGCTTTCGGGCACAACAACGGCAAGTTGGACGATAGCAAAAAGAGCAATAACAGCTAGTTTTAGCGGACAAAGTACAACTCTTACATATTCTGGTGATTTGCAAAACATTGCGTTACTTACAATTTCTAATGCAATAGGTGGCGAAACTATAAGTTTAATAAATAGTGTCGTATCTGAATATATAGGAACTTCAAATAATATTTTAGGAAGTGGAATAACTCCAACTAGTAATCTTGCACTAACTTCGGCAGGCACGACAAGAACGCAACAATATAAAGCAGCAAAATCGGGTGAATATTCCATCGGAATAAGTCTAAATAGCACTATGACGAATTACACTATGACAAGTGTTAATATAAGTGATAGACAAATAGGCAAAAAATCATTGGTTGTTACTTGGACAGGAAGCAATACAATTATTTATGATGGCACAAATCACGGAATTACGGCAAAATTGGCGGGGCTAGTAGGCGGAGATAATGCAAAATTAACCACAACGAGTGATTTTGAAACCAATGGAATTACGAGCAATGTTACTTTATGTATAAATTCAACTAATTATAACTATACATCTATAAATGTCGGCAGTTATAGTGCGAGTGCAGTTAGTCTATATGAAATTACAAACGGAAGCTATATAGATGTTAATAATTATACATTATCCCAAACAGGGGCAAGAACTTATACTATAACAAAGCGTCCATTAACAACGGCGTGGACAGGGCAAAGTACCCCACTTAATTATAATGGCAGCTTGCAACCAATAGCTACACTTACAGTTAGTAATTTAGTTAGTGGGGATAGCATATCGCTTATAAATAGTACATTAGCTGAATATTATGCAACAACAACAGCTATGGCAAATAGTGGAATTAGTCCAACTGCTACCTTAAATTTAGTAGCAAATAGTAGCGGAATTGCTTCACAAGTTTATAATGCGGCAAAAGCGGGTTATTATACTATTACTATTGGACTTGGAACAGGTACAAGCAACTATGACTGGAACACAACACCAGCAAATAAGGTATTAACAATTACAGATAGACCAATTACCAAAACTAATGTGGTTGCTACTTGGACAGGTAATGATACTATTAATTATGATGGTGATACACACAATTTAACTATTAATTTAAGTGGTATTGTTGGGAATGAGAAAATAAAACTTAATGTAACAAGTAATTTTGCTACCAATGGAATAGTTAGTAATACTACGCTATGTAATAACGGGAATTATTTATTTGGTGCAAAAGATTATAATGCAACAGCATATTCAGCAACACTAAACTCAATTAATTCAGTAATAGCGGGAACTGGGGATACTTATCAAGATATTAACAATTATTCTTTGGTACAAACAGGAACGCATACCTATACAATTAACAAAAGACCTCTTACTGGTGCCTTTAGTAGTGGTTCTCTTACATATAACGGAAGTTTGCAAGGGATTGTGCTAACTATTAATAATATGGTAAGTAGTGAGACGTTATCTCTTACTAATTCCGCAAATGCTTATACAGATAGTAGTAAAACAGTTTCTTTAGAAGAAAGTGGATTAACACCAATAGGCAATACATTAAGTTTGGCAAGCGGAAGTACAACAAGAATCCAAAATTATTTGGCTATAAAATCAGGTTATTACGAAATAGCAGTAGTGCTTAATAATATGAATAACTATTTATTAACTAGTATATCTACTAATTTTGCAATAGACAAAAAAGTACTAACAGCTTCTTGGGCTTCAATTTCTACAAAATCGTATAACGGGAATTCTAATGAAGTAGCAAAAATAAATATAGCAGGTGCAATAGCAAATGAAGATATAACCCTTAACAACAGTTACGCTTCTTATTATTATGGCACGTCAACGACTATGAATAATAGCGGGCTTTCTCCGAATTCTAGTACTTATACCTTAAATAATGATACAACCTCAAGAGAGCAATCATATTATACTTATAAATCCGGTAATTATTCAATTAGTATTGGTCTTAATAGTGCTATGACAAATTACACCTTACAAGGTACTTTTACAAATAGTTTTTCTGTTTATAGAAGTATGTTATTAATTAAGTGGCAAAACTCGCAAGATGGAAATCTTGTAATAAGCGGAACGAGCAACCCAGTTGCTAGTTACAACTATACTTATGATTCTACCAATATTGGTGTAAAAGCAACAGTAAGTGGAGTAGTTGGAGCTGAAAAAATAACATTTACTATGCCGAATAATAATTATGACATAAAAGGTATTGTAGGAGATGTAACAAAGGTTGTAAATGCAACTTATGCGTTTAGAAGTAATGATGCAGGAACATACGAAGTAGGAATAAGTGCAATAAATTCTGTAGAAGGTGGGACATATTGCGATGTTAAGAATTACGCATTTGATAATCGCACTCATTTAGCGTTAACCGACACGGGTTATGAATTTATAACTACAAATAGTACATATGTAGAAAATATCAGAGTAAAAACAATAATAGACAAAAAGACTATTACCGCGGTAATAAGCAGTAATGCTGGCCTAACTTATAATGGAGCAAGACAAGTTGGTGCTAATTTAGATGTACAAGGTATGGTAAATAGTGAAACTATTACTTTTAATAATAATTTTGAGCAAAAAATTGTAGATGGTGGAGCTAATTTAACAAACAGTGGAGCTATTCCTAATGTAGCAAGCTTTGTGTTGACTTCAAATGTAAGCGGATTATGTAATCAAGATTTTAGTTCGGCAAAAGCTGGATATTATAAAGTTACCGTAAGTCCTAGCGGGCTTAATAACTATAAATTCACGACTGATGGAATTAATGAAATAAGTAGCTTGACTACAAATTGGACAATTGGAAAAAGACAAATTAGTGTAGTTTGGACAGAAAGTGGTTCGATAGCTTATGATGGTGCTTATCACGGCGTTAATGCCAATATTAGCAATATTCAAGGTACGGATAAAGTATTATTTAATGTTAGCTATCCAGATGGTTTTGCAAGTTATGCAAATGCACAAATAGTTGATAAAACTACGGCTACAACCAATGGTAATTGGACATTCACTTCTAAAAATTATAATTCAAATAGCTATAAAGTACTATTAAGTAGTATTTATAGTGTTACTATTGGCGATTTTGCCGATACCAACAATTATACCCTATCACAAAGCGGTGACACAGTTTATACCATTACAAAGAGAGCACTTACAGCTAGCTTTTCTAATAATACAGCTATAATTACTTATAATGGTAGCGTGCAAGATATAGCAACTCTAACAATAAACAATATTGTTGCTGGTGAAAATATCAAATTTGGGAATAATGCAAAAGCGGAAATTTTTGGAACGACTACTGTTATGTCAGGTAGCGGACTAAATCCTACAAGCGATATTACTTTATTAGCAAACGGTAGCGGAATAGCTACGCAAGTATTCAAAGCAGGTAAAGCTGGATATTATACTGCAACAATTAATTTAGATAGCACAATGCTAAACTATTCTATGTCTAATGTCGCAATAACCGATAGAGAAGTGCAAAAGGCAGAAGTAGTTGCTAGCTGGGATAGTAATGTATCTACTATATATAATAGTAATACCCAAAATAAAGTTGTTACCATTAGTGGAATACAAGGTAGTGACAAATTAAAACTTACAATAAATAGTACATTTACTACTAATGATATAATTAGCAATACAACTGAAGTTATTAACGGAAATTATAATTTTAGTGCAAATCAAGCAAGCGCTGTTAGTTATGTAGCAAATATTACAAACATAATGGCAGTAACTACTGGATTATATGCAGATGTTAATAACTATATATTGACACAAAGCGGTACGAACAGTTATTTGATAAACAAAAGACCGTTAAGTATTTCTTGGACAAACGATGTTGATAAAACATATACAGGGGCATTGCAAGAAATAACTTCTATAAATATTAGTAATGCAGTAGCAGGCGAAAGTATTAATTTATCAAGTGCTATTACTCCTAAATATATTGGGACAAGTACAAATATTCTAAATAGTGGTATTACCCCAACAGGCAATATAAGTCTTAGTGATGCAAGCACCACAAGAACGCAAGCTTATAGTTCGGCAAAAGCGGGTGATTATACCATAATAGTTAGTCTTAATAATATGAATAATTATTGTTTTGATATAGGAGCAGATACCACAAAAATATTGCATATAATGCCAAAACAAACTATATTTGAATGGCAAGTTAGAGAAAGCAGTACAAAATTCTTAGTTTTGGGTGGGAATGTAGTTAATTTTAACACCACTTATACAGGAACGAATCAAGGTATTAACTTAAAAGTAACAGGAATAGTAGGAACAGAAAAAATTATTGTAAGTACCCCAATTTGTACATATCCAAGTAAAAATTTAACTGGAGATGGAACACAAATAAGTAACAATAGCGAATATTACTTTACTGCAAAAGATGTAAACGGAGTAGGCTATGAAACTTATGTTGGTGGCATTGTCGATTCTATGGGTGGTGTATATTCAGATAAAAACAACTATCTATTTGATAAAAACAGCAATTATTATTTAGAAAGTGACAGTAACTATCAATTAATTATTGCTGATGATGCAAATCTAGCTAATATTCGTATAAAGACAACTATCGACCCTAAAAAATTAACAGTAAGTTGGATAGGAAATGATAGTATCGTTTATAATGCAACTAAATTAGGAAAAACTTTACAAGTTATTGGTGCAGTTACTTCCGATGATATAGATTTAACAAGTGTAGTAAGTGCGAAAGTAAGTGATGGTGGAGCAGCACTAAGTGATAGTGGGCTTAATCCAACTGAAGCAATAATAACACTTCCGAGTGGAGATACATCAAGGACTAAGGACTATACAGCAAATAAGGCTGGATATTATACAGCAAGTATATCACTTAATACTCAAGATTATGTATTAACTACTGACGGTACAAATGTAGTTACTGAAGTAGCTACCAGTTGGACAATAACTAAGAGAAGTATACATATAGATTGGATAGGCGGTAATGCGTCAAGTGTATATGATGGACTTGCTCATAATGTAACTATTAGGCTTAGTGGTATTCAAGGCGGTGATTATGTTTCTTTTGCAGCAACCACCAATTATGAAGTTGTTAACGATTTTAACGCAATAACTAATGGCGATTATTTGGTTGCTAGTACGAATGTCGGTATATATAAAGTTACCGATATGGTAATTACTGATGCAACAGGATATCTATTTAGTAGTAAAGATAATTATACTTTAGATAAAAATTTAGGTACAGATGCAATAAATACAAAATATGAAATAAATAAAAGACTACTAAAAGCAAGTTTTTCAGTAGTTGACATTTCTTATACGGGTTCTGCACAAGGTAGCACATTTACTATAATAAATGCAGTTATGACAGATGATATAAACATAACTAGTACATTTAATGCTTATGTATCAAATGGTGGTGATGCCCTTATCGGAAGCGGACTAACACCAAGTGCAAACTTGCTAACTTTAGAAGATGGTAACACAACAAGAACCCAAAATTATAATGCATATAAAGCTGGTTATTATACCGTTGAGATAGCACTTGATGGTATGGACAATTATAATTTAAGTGTTGATGGAATCCATACTGTAGCTAATGCAAGTACAGCATTTACCATAAAGAAAGCAATTGTAGTATTAGCATTTTCCGGTAGCGGAACTTGTGCTTATGATGGAACTTCTCACGGAGTAAATTTAGCAATTTCAGGAATTAGAAATAACGAAAAACTAAGTTTTTCTACAAGTAGTACAAACCCTTATCAAACTCTAGGAATAGTCAATAATGGCTCGGCAATAGTTGATAATGGAACAGTATATTTTAATTCTATTGATGCAAATGCAAATTCATATAATGTAAGTATTACAGGAATAACAGATATAACAGTAGGCACATATAGCAGTATAGATAATTATACAATAAGCGTGTCGGGAAGTAGCGGATATACAATAACAAAGAGAGCACTAACTGTTATTTGGACAACTGCAAGTGGAATTATTTATAATGGAGAAAATCAAGGTATAGAAGTTACTATAGGTAATAAAGTTTTAAGTGATGAAATAGAAGTAAATATAACGAAATCAGCTAATATAGTTTTGCCTTTAGGCGATACACTATTAATAAACAGCGGGTCAACTTCGCAAGTAACTAATTTCCGTGGAAAAGTGGCAGATAGTTATGCGGTTGCTATTTCAGGAATCACTAGCCATAACAATGGCAGCAACAACTATTTATTATCAGTTAATAGTGGAGTTTTTGAAATATCCAAAAAAGTAATTGAAATAACTTGGACTACTGATAGCAATACTCCTGCTTTTAGCGGATTTGATGTTGAATATAGTGGAAGTACAAGAAATATTTATGCTTCGGTAAATCCAACATCACTAATTAGTGGAGATACCGCAAATATTACTCCAAATAGTTTTGCAGGTATTGATGTCGGTACATATACAGCGGTAGTAAGTAGTATAGATAATAGCAATTATTGTTTGCCTACTATTAGCACAAAGCAGTGGCATATTACTCCAAAAACAATTACTGCTAGTTGGCAAATAGCTAATGCAAATTATCAAGGCGAAGTTATTAACCTTGCTACATTAAAACTAACAGGTATAGCAATTGGCGATATAGTAGGTTTGGTAAATACAACGATTGCAAAACAAATAGGAACCTCTTCAATAATCAATAATAGTGGTGCAAGTCCAGTTAGTGGAAGTACTATTGGAATAAATTGTACCGAAGGTAGCCCAATTCCTGAATATAATTTTGGTGGAGTAAGGACAGCCGATTATACAACAACTATTGCAATGTCTAGCAACGTAACGACCTATCCAAACAATGCAAACTACACATTAATAGGCGACCTAACAGGAACCTATACAATAGGAAAAGCAACAATAACGATAACTTGGACTCCAAATGCAAGCAATAATATAGAATATGATGGAAATAATTATGGCGTAACCGCTACAATAACAGGAATTCAAAATTCTGAATTAATAGTCCTAATCATTGCATCAGATAATTATGCAAATAAAGGTATTGTAAGTAATTCTACACAAGTAAGTAATTCAAGTTATATATTTACCTCTGTATTTGCAAGTAATTATTCTATAGCGGGTATAAGCATAGCATCGGTAACTTATTCGGGTAGTAGTAATGTATCTACAAGAGCATCTATATCGGTACTTAACTATGATATTAATGCAAATGAAGGCAATACCGGATTTACAATAGCAAAACGCATAGTAACTATAAGTAGTTGGGATTATAGTATACCTTTTGTTTATGATGGAACGACTAAGACAGTAAATGCAACTGTAGGGAATACAGTAGGGGCTGATTTGGTTAGCTTTACTTATCTAACAGATGCAACAAACAAAAAAGTTCGTTCGGCATCAAATGCTGATATTTATACTGCTGTAGTTAGCGGTTGTAATCCTAGCACTAATTATAGAATAGCTAATTCTGGAGATAGTGGCTATACAGCAACTGATTGGGAATTAAATTGGCAAATAGATAAACGTAATCTAAGCGTGGCTTGGACAACTGCTGTTGGACTTGTTTATACCGCAGGCGAGCAAGGAATATTTGTAAACATAACTAATATTGTTAAGACTGATGTTATTGGTATAAACTTTACTAGCAATGGTACTTCTCCAGTTGGCGACACACTACAAACAACGGGAACAACAACCTCACTATCGGTAGCGTTTAACGGTATAAATGCAAGTACTTATAATTCTAGCTTGACTGCCCTAACTACACTAAATAACGGTAACAAAAATTATAATTTGCCTATTAATAACGGTACTTTTACAATTGCACCTAAAGAGGTTGGGTTTGACTGGGATTATTCAGGAACGCCATTCGAATACTTCTTTGGTAATTGGACTATTAATGTAACGAATATAACGGGTATAGTTGATAGCGTTACTTTAGGCGTAACATATGCTGACCATACATTAGATAGATATATAATAGGAGCAACTGTATATAACGATTATGTAGTAGGCTCTAACACCGCATCAGAAGCGAATACTTATACTGCAATAGTTAATGGACTAACAGGAACTGGACACGAAAACTATAAATTGCCAACAGAAGAATATGCACAAAAGGTTTGGCTTATAGCAAAAAGAGCAGTAAATATTAGTTGGAACGAGCCTAATCTAACTTATAATTCTTTTGGACAAGGGTTGACGGTAACGCTTAGTAATATAGTAAGTGGCGATGGAATCGGTTTTGTTGCTAACATTAGTGGATTATCAACGGCTGGAAGTGTATTTAGTTTGGAAGGTCTTAAATTTACATACGATACTTCATCAAGTGATAGCGGTTATGACACTTATGTATATGGGTTTAATCAAACTACAAATGCAGGTAGCTATACGGTGCTAATTGTAGGTGTAGATGCTGACTATAATATGGCGGGCAACTACTATATTTTGGCGGAGAATAATCAAAAATCTTACACAATTCAACAAAAGGAAGCTACATTTAATTGGGTAAAAGATGGACTAGGTTGGACAGATTATACTACAGAATACAATGGCAATAGCAGAACAGTTATTCCAGAAATTGCCGATGGCGTTGTTTGTAGTGGAGATACAGCAAATATTACCTATGCAGGTTATGTTGGAACAAATGCAGGGAATTACACAACTTCAGTAAGTAGCATAAGCAATAAAAACTATAAACTTGGGGCAATAGTTACTAAAAATTGGACAATAACAAAGAGAATAATTGGCATAGAATGGTTCTATGGTGCTACCGATTTAGACAGTGCAACAATTAGATATAACGGGACAATGCATACAGTTACAGCAGTAGCTACAAATGTAGTTATTGGGCAAGATGTTAGTTTCACACTAACGAATAATGCATTTATTAGTAAAGGAACATATATTGCAAAAGCAACCATAGCACAAGTAAATAGTGACAATTACGCATTTGATAATTTGAATACGCAATTTGTGGATAAAGCTTGGGAAATACTTGCTAGAATAGTAAGCAGTAGTGATGTTGATTGGGGCACAACAAGTTTTGAATATGACCATAATGAGAAAGAAGTAGTCGCTACAATTATTAACAAAATTGGTGGAGATACCTTACTTATAGGTTATCAAAATGTCGGCAACGATACTAATAAAGCAACCAATAAAGGCACTTATAATGCGATAATAACCAGTTTAGGGAATGCAAATTATGAAATTTCGGGCATTCTTAGTAAACAATGGGTTATTACCCCTAAATTATTAACAGTAAGTTTTACAACAGGAACATACACTTATGATGGTAATTTACACGGAATTACACTAACAATTAGCGGAATAGTTGCTGATGATAATATCAAGTTTAATTATCTAACAACAGGAACTTATCCAAATATAAGCGAACTTGAATATAGCGGTTCTACTGGGATTCTTACTCAAACTTTTGGTGCAGTGAAAGCAAATGCAATAGATTATACCGCATCGGTAGAAAGTGTAACTGATTATAATGAGGGCGATGAAAACTATACACTATTAGTAAATAGTGGTAAATGGAAGATAAATAAAGCAATAATTAATCTTAGTTGGAGTTTAATAGATACTAATTCAGGTACTTATGATGGTACAAGTCAAGGCGTTAAGGTAAATGTAAGTGGAATAGTAAGTGAAGAAAAAGTAGCGTTTGTAACAAGCAATACTTTTGCACAAACTACTTTGCCAATAATTGATTGTGGAAATGGACAATATACATTTACTTCAATAAACAGTGGCAATTATGGAGCTTCAATAAATGCAATATCGGCAGTTAGTACTACGGTATCTCATCCTAATGCAAGCGAAGCAGTTATCGGAAATTATACTATAGCTACAAGTGGAATAAATACACATAGTATAAATCAAAGACAAGTAGAATTTGTATGGACTGATTTTGAAGACAATGGAGCAACAACTGATAGCACTTGGATATATGATAAATTAGCACATGGTAGAAAAGTTAATATAAATAATATTTTAAGCATTGATGCAACGGCTATTGAGTTTGGTTATAGCAACGGGGGTAGTAACACTCCTAGTAAGGCATTATTTACCGAATATGATATAAGCGGAACAATGTTTAGGGAAGTAGGATATACATTTACTTCTGTAGATTATAAGAGTATCGACTATACTTCGGGAATAAACAGTATAACTACGAATCCAAATAATAACTATTGTTTATCATCGGTAAACCGTTATGAAGAATGGGATATAAATAAGAGATTACTTACAGTTAGTTGGGCTTATGATACGACTAATGGTGCACCAATAGGAAATGTTTGGACTTATGACAAGCAAGAACACGGCGTTATCCTATCAATAGATAATATAGTTAGTGGAGATACGCCTACATTTAGTATAAATAACACAGGAAGTAATCCAGCATTTGGCGATTCTATATTTACAGCTACTTCAAGTGGCACTTCAACTTATCAAACCACACAATTATTTGTAGCTGTAAACCATAGTGCAAGTGCTTATTTGGCAAGTCTAAGTGGGGTTACTAACAACAATTATCAATTGCCTACAGCAGGACTTACTAAAGATTGGATAATAAATCAAAAATTAGTGTCATTAAGTTATTTATTGGATGGTGCAAGTATAACAAGTACAATATATGATAGGACAGAACATATAGTAAGTGCAGTAGTTACTGGGCTTATTTCTGGTGATGAAACAACAATTAATTTAATTAATAATCTAGCTACGAATGTAAATACTTATCAAGCTAGTGCAACTTCTCTAAGCAATACAAATTATAAATTGCCAACATCAACTACTTTTGATTATGAAATAACAAAAAGAGACATAGCCGCAGTACTTAATAATACAGACATAGAATATAAAGCAAGTAAAATATTAAGTAGTGATTTGGATATTGAATTCAGCAATGTAGTTCTTGGCGATACGATTAGCTATACTACTAATGTAGAAACTGTAGATAAAATAAATATTGGCGATTATACTTTCCAAGTTGCTATTACAGAAAGCAATTATAACTTAACGAATGCAGTTACTGATATAGACTTTAGCATAACTCCATTTATTATAAATAAATCAAGTTTATCTTGGGAGTATGTAAAAAAAGACAGTTCACAAGTTGAAACAGCAAGAACAAATATAGATTGGCCACCAACGGTAGGCTTTGAAACTGGTGTATATCATAACTTTGAAGCAAGCACAGCGGGTGTGTTCAGTACAGCAGGAGTTAGTTTTGGCTATACCTACTTTGGTTTTTGTACTTGCGGACAATATTACCCAACTTCGACTAATTATCCTTCAGATACGTATACCTTTGATATATCTCATCAATGGTGGAGTAGAAAAGGCAATAATGATTGGAAAGCTTGGTATGATTATGGTCCAAATCACGCAGGAACTTATTTTGTAGTATTAGATATTCAAGGTATAAATGCAGGCAATTTCGAATTTGATGAAAATGATGATGGTTATGATGACACCGCTTATTTTAGCGATAATCTTGATGGAACTTTTGCATTGGTATATCCAAACAGTTCAACCGAAATAGCAGATGTTCCTAGTGGTGAAAATTATGTGCTTAAATTCAATGTGGCACAAACTCCGGGTGGGTTCGTAGTAGGAACAGATGATTTTACAAAAACATTTGATGGATTAGTATTTAAAGATACTCCTACATTGCAAGGTTATGACCCTGAAGATATGACAGTTTATATTGATAATATCCAATACACTTATGCACAGTATCAAGCACAAGTTATTACTAGAGAAGCAAAAGAAAACGCATACAATCTAAAATTTACAGTAGCGGGTGGCGGAACAAATACTTGCGATAATATAGGCGGTACTTCGCAAACGGTAGAATGGACACTTACTGTTAATAAGAGAAAACTAATAATTACCAATACCGCAACGGTAAGTTGGACAAAAACTTACGATACAACGGATAGCTATACGGAATATTCGATAGCAGCAAAAGATGATGTTTCATCTCCTCCTACAGGTATTGTAGTTACTAACAATGTAACAGTAACTGCCAATTATGCTACACCAAATGCGGGTATATTAGATATAATATTCACACTAACTGGTGTCGATTATAAAGATTATTTCTTTGAAATAACAGGGGATAATGACAATACAACGACAAATACAGTAAGTGGCGAAATAGAAAAGCAAGTTATTGCCATAACAAGCAGTGATTTTAATAAGGTTTATAACAAAACAAATGCTTTTAGTAATTATGCAATAACTACAGGTAGCATACTAACGGAAGCACCAGTAACAGTAAGTGCAAGTTACTTTGCTGTTGGGGCAGGAAATACTACAATTAATTTTGTTGTTAGTGGAAGTGCTACATATGTGCCAAATTATACAATGACAATTAATGGTAGCGTAGAAGATACCTTCAGTACAGCAGCTATTATATATAGAAAGGGAATAACAATAGATACTTCCATAACTTCAAAAGTTTATGATAGTACCGATACAGTAAACTTCAGTTATAATAGTTCGGCTATAATATACGGAGATATTCTTAATATTACAGGCACTTATGATAATCAGCACGCAGGCACAAGCAAAGTAATTATTTATAGCTTGGGCGTTACGACCGATGCTGCAAATTATAAATTTGGTGCAGATGGTACAGATTTAGAACCAACTAAAGCAACTATCACACTAAGTAACGGTGTTATTCAAAGAAGAACACTAACACTTATTTGGGTAGATGATAGAGCAAGTGAAATTTATAATAATTCAGTTCAAGTAGTTACCCTAACTATTAAAAATATAGTAGTTGGCGATATTTTGGACGGAATTTCCGATGTAGGCGTAAACAGTTCTAGTTATGACAATGTGGGTGTTAGCGTATTTGACACAACTTATACATATGCAAATACAGTAGCAAGCAGCTATCATAAAGAAATAGCTACTACAAATGCCGATTATGTAATATTAGCAAACAGCATAAATGATTGGGAAATCAAGCAAAGAGGCATAGTAATTAATTGGAGTACTGATGCATTGGGCGCTTGGAGTGAAGATTTTGAAACAGTTTATAACAAACAAACAAGGACTTTAACTTGTGAAATAGCCAAAATTCAGGGTGTTACCGAATCCGGATTGGTATTAAACGACAATCTTAATGAAGCAACAACAAATACAAGTGCATTAAATGTTGGCGATTATCAAGCTACTTTTGTTATTAATAATAGTAACTATTATATAGATAGCGGAGCAAATAGGTCTTGGAGTATAGAAAAAGCAACAATAACAGGAAAAACTATTGCGGACTTAAATGTAGATTATAATGGATTTGCTCAAACTATTGATGTTGACAACACGAGTAGTTATGGCGATGTATTGACAATCGATTATACAATTACTCCTTTTAGTGGTACTACTATAGTTGGAAATGGAGCTAAAGATGTTCATATTTATAATAGTGCAGTATCTTATTATATTATTACTGCTACTCTTACTAATTCCAATTATTATGATTATAATGTACCAAATGAAGCAGAAAGTATTAGATACAATGCAAAACTAACAATAAATCCAGTAGATATAACTAATTTATCTATTTCAAGTAGAAATGTGGATTATGATGCAGAAATTCAATATTTATATATAAATGAAGTTGCAAATCATAGTATAACTTCAACAACGACGCAAATCGGTGTCGATACAGTAAATATAGAATATAATATTTCAACACTTAATGGCACTATAGAAAGTGGTGTAAATAATGGTGCTAAAAATGTAGGTACTTATACAATAAATGTAAAAGTAGGAGAAAGTAATACAAACTATAACAGCTTTAGTAAAGATGTAATTCTTACTATTACGCCTGCTGATATTCTTAATAACTTAGGCGAACTAATTGCACTTGATAGTATCAATAAGATAGAAGATTATAATTGTTTAGCTCACAGCTTAGAAGTTAGTGCAACTGATGGCGATAGTACACAGTTTTATGCCCTTGATAATGCGGTTATTTCCATAAGCTATACAATTAATAATGAAAGTGGAAATTCTGCCATTAATGCAGGCGATTATAGAATAGTTGCTACCATTGTTGCAAAGATTTCCGGAATAGCTACAGATAATTATGTACCACAAGAACTTGTAGGCAATTTAACAATAAACAAAGCAACTATTTATAGTGTAGATAATGATGATACATTATATATAGTAGGGGCAAGCATTGATTATAATAATAAAAATAGATATCTAAATGTAAATACAGTTAATGCAGCCAAAATTGAAGCAGCAAAATTATCAAATATCAACATTTATCCAAAAGATTCTTTAGGATATACTGTTGGTAATGATATTGCTGAAATAACTTATACATATATTTATACAGCAGAAAGCGAAGAGCCAGTAGCAGTAGCAAGTGCATTACACGCAGGAAGCTATCAAGTAAGTGCGGTAATAAAGAACAACAACTATGATGATTTGATACTAGCTAGTGTAGAACTTGTTATAAATCCTATCGATATAGAAAATGTATATCTAAACTTGCCTGACCTTATGGAAAACCCTGACCATAGTAACCAAAGACATTATGATTATACAAATAGTTATTATTCAATTGGTGTATCCAGAGATGCAGGAGCAATAAATACTACCATAATTGATAGAATAACACTTACTATAGGCGGAGAGAATACTTCTGATATAGCTGATGTTAGTTATGCTTACCAATATAAATTACCTGATGGCACTGTATTCGGAGCAGAAACTGAATTTAATAACAGTACTGCCAAAAATGCAGGTAGTTATTACATTATAGCTACAATTGCTCCAAGTGGTGAGTCAAGTAAAGACTATAATACAAAACAATTAAACAATACTATGATAATTGCTAGAGTAGATATAACTTCACTTCACGCAAACGATAGTAATACAGTTTATGATGGTGTAGCTAAAGAGTTTGCACTTGCAAGCAATTCTACACAATTTGATGAAGTAGTAAATATTAGATATGCAGTAATTACGGATTCAGGTGCAACTGATGATATTACAATAACCGATAACGACAAAGTAACAATGCTTAATGCGGATGGTTATAATATTTTTGCATACATAAATGAAACATCTTGCGGAAGCTATAACAATAACTATTTTGCAAAAACCGTAATAGGAAGAGTAACAATAGCAAAAGCAACCATATATGGAGTATCGTACACGAATACGGCAATAGATTATGATGGTAATAAGTATTATTTGGTTGTAAAAACTCCAACGAATACAAACGCTACCACAACTGTTGCACCTAGTGCAAATATTGATATTAGCCCTTCTACAAATACAAGTTTTGTAGAAAGTGCTACAATAAGTTATCTTCAAGGTGGTTTGGACTTTACTGGTGCTACACACGCAGGGAGTTATATAATTAATGCTAAATGTGAAAATGCAAATTATAATAATTTTGAGGCTACCGCTACACTAACAATAAATAAGGTTGATATGTGGGCAACTGTTAGCGGGCAAGAAGCGGTAACAAGTTTTTACTATGTAGAAGAAACGGACAACACATACACATTAAAATATGATACAAACACTTACTTTATTAATGTTGGCACAACAAGTACCACGTTAATTGTTAGTGATGATACTAAAGTAAATAATATAACTATTAGACCAAGAAATATGTCACTTGCTAACGGAATTATTTTATCAGATACAGCAAGTATAGAATATTTGTGTGATGGTTCAGCATTTGCTGGAGCTAAAAATGCAGGTACATACGCACTTACAGCAATTATTCATAACGAAAATGATGATTATAATGATATTACACTTAACGGTACGCTAATAATAGAAAAAGTATTATTTGCTATCGGCGATGGTAATTTACCAGAAATATTCTTTACTGGCTCTACAATGGTTTATGATACAGTAACTCACTTTGTAGGGATAAGTAACACTGCCGCAACCTATGTAGATAGTATGGTAGGCACTATTGATTTGCTAACTGGCGATGGACAAGCAAATATCAAATATTATTACAATCAAGACAATTTGGGAACTTATACATTAGCATTTGTGGGAGCTAAAAACGCAGGAAATTATTATTTACACGCATATACAGAAATAGCAGATAGCGAAATAGCACAAAATTATGAATTGTGGGAAGATGAAGCTACATTGATAATTGAAAAATTAGATTTTATTGATGAAACAGGTCATTTAGGACAATTATATCTAAATGGTCAAACACTTACATACGATGCAGATACACATTATGTAGGCGTATCAAAAACCGATGTTTATATAAATAACCTAGTAAGTAGCTTAGAATATGAGAGTTTAGGACTAACTATTCCTGTAAACTATACTTACAATTATAATACAACACCTAGTGGCAATTTTGCGGGAGCAATTAATGTAGGCGTATATAATATTACTGCTACTATATCAGCAACGGCAAACTGTGAAGGGTGGACAAAATCGGTTGATTTAATAATTAATAAATTAGACTTTATAGATACGATGGGACATTTAGGAAGTTTGTATTTTGTGGACAACTCACTTAATTTTGATATGCAAACTCACTATATAGGTGTAAATAATGTTAATGCAACTTTAGATAGTCAAGTAGACAGTCTAAGTTATTTTGACAATAAATTAATTATACCAATAAACTATAGTTACAACGAAGATAACGGCACAACTTATTCAGTTTGGACTGGTAGTGATGAAGTTGGGATATATTATTTGAAAGCGGAAATATCCGATACTATAAATTATTGCGGTTGGGCGGATAATGCAATTTTGACAATCAATCAATTAGAATTTAATGATACATTAGGTCAATTGGGTAATTTATACATAAAGGATAAAACATTAGATTATGATACACTTTTATATTACACAGGAGTAAGTAAACAAAATATTTGGACAAATAGTTTGCCAAATAGCTTGAGCTA
>Ga0172378_10000611_pt1 | contig 31538 bp, 28 predicted proteins | sample GrowelOW332metaG_FD_119755 | JGI IMG/M metagenome (GOLD analysis project Ga0172378, IMG submission 119755) | Groundwater microbial communities from an aquifer near a municipal landfill in Southern Ontario, Canada - Pumphouse #3_1 metaG | ecosystem: Environmental > Aquatic > Deep subsurface >...
CTTTCGCCCATCTTCTTCGTTACAGTCAAAAATTTATCCTCGCAATATCGAATATATAGCTCCGGTAAATTTTCTCCTGTGCCTTGAATATGAACGAAATACAAGATTATTCAAGGGACCCTTATGGATACCTTGTTGTCAGTCGTCAGGATTCCCGTTTTTTCCGGCTCACTCCCGGTTGCTGTCCTCTTCCCGCAGATCCCGTACAATCTCTTCATAACACTCGACAAGTTTGCCCTGTTCCTCTTCACCAATCTGTGCAGCCGTGAGACAACGCTGAAAGACCTCAAATTCGTCGAGATCATCGAGGGTTTCCCCCGCCCGGGCTATCTGCAGGATCTGCGCCGCGAGTACGCTGTTTTTCACCCGCAACACCTCAAGACCGCTCCCCTCCACCGCCTCCTCAATCTGCTGCCGCAGGTTCTGCGGAGCGGCCGCCGCTGTATAGACCACCTCAAGCCAGCACTCCACACCTTCCTCTTTCAACACTTCAATGCCGGTGAGAATCCCGGCAAGATCTCCCGTCACACGCTCAAGACGTTGAAATCGCGGCACGTTAAGGGGAGTAATGCGGCAGCCCTCCTCTGTTTTAGAAAACTCCACCAGCAGAACCTCCTTCTGCTGGCGCGCCTCACCGAAGCCCATCGGAATCGGCGAACCGCTGTAACGGATATGCTCGACACCCCCCACCCTCTGCGGCACATGCAGGTGGCCGAGGGCAAGATAGTCAAAACACTCCGGGAAAGTACTGACAAGGGCCAGGTTGCCAACGTAGAGATCACGCACCCCGTCACCTTCGGCAGTGCGACCGCCGGCGGTAAAAAGATGTCCGGTGGCAGCGAGAGGCAACCCGGGCAGATTCAACCTGTAGCGCTGTGCTTCGGCCAGGGCACCCATCTCTCGATAGTGCGCCTCAATCCCCTCAACCAGCCGCATCGTCTTCTCACCGCCGTTCTCCCCCGCCTCGGCTGCGCGCACGTCGCGATCCCGCAGATAGGGAACCGCAGCGAGAAGCAGCCCCGGCTGCCCGTCACTCTCCTCAAGCAGCAGCAGTTCCTCCTCAGGATTCTCCCGCATGCTGCCAATGACATGGATATGCAGATGTTGCAGCACCTGCTTCGGCGCCTCAACAAAGGAGGGGGAATCGTGGTTGCCGGCCACCACCACAATATTGCGGCAAGTGGGCAGCGCCGCCACCCGACAGAGGAAGTTGTAGTAAAGATTCTGCGCAAGATTGCCCGGCGTGCCAGTGTCGAAAATATCGCCGGAGACGACAAGGGCGTCGACCTGCTGTGCCTCAATGGTCTGCGCAAGCCAGTCGAGAAAGGCAGTAAATTCGGGATACCGGGTGCGACCGTAAAGGCGACGGCCAAGATGCCAGTCAGAGGTATGGAGTATTTTCATCGGCGCGGCTCCGAATTGAGAGAATAAAAAACGGGCGGCATGAAGTGTACATGCCGCCCGTAAATTGAACAAGGCCGTTGAACAGCTCATTAAACAGGGGCGCATCTTGAGATACGCCGTGGAGAAAGCAAAAGAGGGTAAAACAGTTTTTTCCCACCGCGAAGAACGCGAAACATGCTGAAATTACATACGGGAACATCGAATGTGGGATTCCCTGAGACGATCTCCTTATTTCAGCGCCTGAGCCTGTACCGCCGTCATGGCAACGGTATTGACAATGTCAGTCACAAGACAGCCGCGGCTGAGATCATTCACCGGTTTGCGCAATCCCTGCAGCAGCGGGCCGATGGCAACCGCTCCAGAGGAGCGCTGTACCGCCTTGTAGGTGTTATTGCCGGTATTGAGATCCGGGAAGATGAAGACGGTAGCCCGTCCAGCGACTTTACTGCCCGGCATTTTGGAGGCCCCGACATAGGGGTCAATGGCTGCATCATACTGAATCGGCCCTTCAATGGGCAGACCTGGATAGAGACGCTCTGCCCGTTTACGGGCCAGTTCTGTGGCCTCACGAACCTTGTCCACCTGCTCACCTTTTCCGGAGGTTCCAGAGGAGTAGGAGAGCATGGCCACCCGCGGCTCAATACCGAAGAGTTTCGCAGTCAGTGCAGAACTTGTGGCAATTTCAGCGAGTTCAGCAGCATTGGGATTGGGGTTAACAGCACAGTCACCGTAAGCCAGCACCCGGTCATTGAGACACATAAAGAAAACAGAGGAGACGACGGAGCAGTCCGGCACGGTTTTAATGATCTGAAACGCGGGACGGATGGTATTGGCGGTGGTGTGTGCGGCCCCGGAAACCATGCCGTCGGCGTGTCCCTTATAGATCATCATGGTGGCGAAGTAGTTTAAGTCGCCGATGGTATCACTGGCAAACTCCCGTGAGATACCCTTGTGCTTGCGCAGCTCATAGTAAGCATCTACGTATTCATCGAAGTGCGGCGATTTAATCGGATTGACCATCTCCGCGCCGTCAAGGTGCAGGCCGAGACTTCTCACCCGCTCGGCAATTTTTACTTCATCACCGAGGATGGTAAGGTTGGCGACATCCCGGCGCAGAAGAATTTCCGCAGCCTGAAGGATACGATCGTCCTCACCTTCAGGGAGAACAATATGCTGTTTGTCCGACTGGGCTCGCAGCAGAAGACGGGATTCAAACATCTTCGGAGTTACAGTAGTCGTCTTGCGGGTGATGATCTTATCCCGCAATTCAACCATATCCACATGGCGTTCAAACAGGGCCAGCGCCTCGTTGATCTTGCGGCTGTTGTCTGGAGTAATGCATGCGTGAATGGAGTCTACCCGAATTGCCGCCTGGTACGTATTTTCCGCTACGGAAATAATTGGGACGAGGTCCGGAAAGCCCTCGATGACCTTTTGTACGGAATGTTCCGGAACCAGTCCACCGGTGAGCATAATACCTGAGATATTAGGCATGCTCTTGGACTCCACTGCGGCAAGGGAACCGAGAATAATGTCTGAGCGGTCACCGGCGGTAATGATCAGATTGCCGTATTCGATGCGCTCAAGAAAGTTCCGCAGCTGCATGGAGGCTATGGTGAAACCGCGTACATGCCGGGTCAGTTTATCCGCGCCGTAGAGGACTTCCGCGTTGACCAGTCTTGCAACTTCACCCACCGAAGGGTTGCCAAGGTTTTCATCATGGGAAATAACGTAGACACTCTGTTTCCCCACCAGCGGATCACTCTCAAGAGCTGCTTTTATCTTCTCAAGGGAAGTGGGATCAACGCGGTTGACAATAACACCCACCACACTGCTGCTCTTCTCCGCCAGCGACTCATAATAAACCTTCACTGAGCGCCGGATATCATCAGCCTGCATGTGGCGGCCATCTGTGACCAGCAGTATCGGAGCTGCAAGGTTGTTGGCAATATCAGTGTTGAGATCAAAATCAAAGGAGGAGGTGGCACCGGTCATCTCAAGCCCGTCAATGAGGATAAAATCAGATCTCGCGGCAAGGGCGTTGAATTTGTTGAGGATCTTTTCGTGCAACTCATCATCCCGCCCCAGAGAGATCAGAGTGTTGGCCTCATCGGCGGTAAAGGCATACATTTCATCATACTCAAATGTAAGGCCGTAGTGGCTGCGGATAAGTTCGATGGTGTTGTCGTACACGTGCCGGTTGTAATCGGCATCCACCAGCGGACGAAAGAAAGCAACTCTCTTGATATTCCGGGTGAGGAGCTCCATCAACCCGAGAATTACTGCAGATTTACCAATGCGGCGTTCAGTCGCAGTAACATAAAGTGTATTTGCCATACTACGCTCTCCTGATTTACTATAATACGGGGATTCCCCTGCGGAATTCCTGTTTTCACATGGAAATTCGCAAATATACCGCTGCATACATGAAAATACAAGCACAGCAGGCGACACCAAACGATGAGGGTGGTCTGTGTCCAGACCAATAACACCGTAAAAATAAAGAGAGAGAATCTCTTTTCCCTTAATCCCCTGCAAAAATCAACATTATCACGGCAGAAAAATGCATGGAAGCCCTGCCACTCCCCGATGGGCGGGTTACACGCTGAAGAGATTGCCATAGAGCCTGAAACAGACGGGAAAGACACGCTGCCATCCCCATCATTTTTGCTCCAACGGCGACACAAAAAAACCGGGAACTCAAAACATCGGAGTATTCAATTCCAGGAAAAGCATTACAGGGGGCCTTGAGACAGCCTGTATTTCGTTCATATTCGAGGCACAGGAGGAAGTTTACCGGAGGGATATTTGATATCGGAGTCCAGGCCTGGCTCCGAGGATAATTTTTTGACTGTAACGAAGAAGAGGGGCGATTATTCGATGTTCCCAATAAACTAAAAGCCAGAGGATACATTTCCACTTCCACCGGCATTTTACGCTAACCTCAGCGAAAAAAAGCACAGCCATGGGAAATATCAGGAGGAGGCCCCTCATTCAGACCTGTGCGACAGGTGTTCAATCCTCTTTGATTTTCATAAACCAGAGATCACCTTTAATCCAGGCATCTTTTTCCCTTCGAATGGCACTCGTATGTTTTTCAAGGATTTGCCAGCCTGTTGCGCAGGCGACTCTTTCAATATAATGAGAACTGTGGGCAAATCGACCCGTCAACCGTAAAGAGAACCCTTCTCCAGTTTCACTTTCTGTTGAAAAACAAAAAAGGACATCCGCAGCTGCACGCTGACGCAGCAGTCGAAACGTCTCTTTCAGCTCACCCAGGTATATAAAGACGTCTGCTGCCAGAATAAAGTCATACATCCTCGTATCCCGGGCCAGAAACTCATTAACATCGCATTCTGTTAGAAAATGATAAATTCCCTTCTCCCGGGCAATATCAATCATCCTGGGAGAAAGATCTACCCCTGACAACTGCCTGATTAAATCCGCAAAAGACTCACCACTCAACCCGGTGCCACAACCGAGATCAAGACCACAGTCAAATGATTTTTTCCAGGAGCTCCCTTTTTCCACAACCTCTCGAATACTCTCAGGAACAGTATACTGAAGCTCTTCAACCAGACTTTTTTCATAGAAGTTAGAATAGTTATCAAAAACTTCTTTAACATAAACCTTTGGAGAAGCGACGACTTCAGCCCCGGTGAGTGCTGCAAGCATATATTCGGCCATCTTGTGTTCCGGCCGCAATTCCAGGACTCTCTTAAAATAAAAGACAGCCTTTTTTATATCACCTGACAAATGATAGACATAGGCAATATTATTATTAGCAGAAAAATGATCCGGAGAAAGTTCTAAGACTCTCAGGTAGAGATGTTCGGACTCATCAAGATATTTAAGGTCCCTGTAACAACCCGCGGCATTGTAGAGTGCGTCAATACTTTCCGGCTCACTTTTCAAGACCTCTTTATAATATTTAAGGGCTGTTTCAATGTCACCTGTCTGCTTACAGCAAAGAGCAAGATTAAAAATAATATCATTATCTGAAGGTTGTAACTCCGCAGCACATTCAAAGGATTTTCGGGCCTCGCCGAAATCCTGAGACTCATAAAGAAGCAGTCCAAAATTATAATGTAAAATGGGAGCATCAGCAAAATGATAGAGCAGTTTTTTGTACCCGGATCTGGCAGCTTCGTATCTTTGGTTCTGATGATCTTCGCAAGCTTTCAAAAAAATTGCGTTGAATTCTTCGGCGTTAAGATATTCTTTTTTTTTCATGATACACAATCGGGTGAAATCATTTAACAACTTTTGGAGGTTGATCGGATAAATCATTTTATAAAGACATTGAATAATCGCTCATCTTCTTCATTACAGGCAAAAATTTATTTTCGGAGGTAAGCCTGAACTCCGATATCATTCATGGCTGTAATAAATTTCCTCCCGATCCTCGAATCTGAACGAAATAAAAGCTGCTCCAAAGTCCCCTTATATAAAATGCGCTTTTTTATACCATATTTCCGATATCATAACAATATTCAGAATGACATGCAAAGCCATCTCCTTTATTTTACATGCTTTTTTTCTATTATTCATATCCACCGGTTGTGACAATGCCCATCCAAAATAACGAGACAACCACATTATTATACAGGCCAATACACCCAGGGGTTCATACCAGTAATTCCCGAACACCCACTGAAACGCCGCAACAGCGTAGTTTGTCAGTGAAGACTTCCAACCGTAACAGCCCTTTTAAGACCTTTCCTGGCGTCAAGTTTAATGGGTACCTTAAATAACCAGCCTTTTGCCCATCTTTTTCGTTACAGGGTACTTTGAATACTTTTGTATTTCGTTCATATTCGAGGCACAGGGGGAAATACAAGCTGTTTCAAGGGACCCTGATGACAGAAATCCGTTGTCTCTTTCCTTTTTCTAACGTGTTGCCATATCATTTTTTGAGACCAGGCTCTTTTTGAGCCTGCCATTGTCCAGCGCCAATATCTCCTTACAACCCGTAATTGTGTCAAAAAAACTACTTATCACCAAGCTGGCATCATCTTTGCTCTTCCTCTGCGTTCGTTTACAAAGCGTAAAAGGACTGGTCCCTTCCTCAAGGGTAACAAAGGACGCATTCTGGCTGCAAACAATCCTTTCCAGTCCCCCTTCGCGTCCTCTCAGTCATCACTGTCGGAAAACGTTCTGCAATGCCTGCACAATCAGGAATAAAAACGACCACGGCCCGCTTGTGTTTACCGTTTTTTTTGCAGAGGTAATTCGACAGAAAATCAACAACGTACAGATTCAGGTGACCATCCATGTCGAAGCCACTTTCGCACCGTCTGCAATACTTCATGGCTTTTTTCAAGATACCCTTATGGGTACCTTGAAACATCTTGTATTTCGTTCATATTAGAGGCTCGGGAGGGACGTTACCACAGGCATCTGTTTGATATCGGAGTCCAGGAGTCTGTCAGATTTAGACTTTTTCCCCATATTGGCGTTATTTTCAAATAACAAATAACCGTAATATCAGCAAGATGCGTGTACTCGATTTTCTAAAAACGCCTTAATATAAAAAAAACTTATTATCCGACAGACTTCTGGAACTTACCTCCGAGGACAAATTTTTGCCTGTAACGAAGAAGATGGATGAAAAACTGATTATTTAAGGTTCCCTTATGTCTGTGTTGCACTTATTGTACGAATCCAGTGAAGAATTCACGTTTCGAAAAAATATCGAAAAAAGTAGAAATCAGCAGGAAATATTTGTATTTTTTCAAAAGGGCTATATTGAATATCCCACTTTAAATTTCATATTTGATGAGGAAGGCAATGAACAAAAAGACAGCAGCAATAGCAGGTATCGTGATTATAGCAGCCGCCTGGTTTGGTGGCAAGGCATGGGTTAATTCAAATGCCGCAAAAGAAGTAGACTCTGCCATCATCAGCATACAGGAACAGACAGGTGTGAAAGCAACCTACAAATCTGTAGATGTCAACCCCCTCTCCGGCAGTGGCGCCCTTTTTGATATAACCCTGACCGATCCCAAAAATCAGACCATCACTGTTGAGAAAGCCTTTCTCACCAATTTTGACCGTGAAAATGAGATCCCGGCCCATGCCACACTGAAACTCATCGGCGTTAAAACAAGCGGAGACAATGCAGAGCTGAACGAGAGATTAAAAGAACTCGGTTACGAAAAATTGCCGCTGGCAGATGTAACGGGTTCATACACCTGCAACCACCAGAAAAGGACCCTTGATGTCAAAGAGTTCGGTGTGAAGATGGAAGGAATCGGCAGCTATGTGCTCAAGGCACAGCTTGACAATCTGGTTTTGGACAAAGAGAACGTGAATTCCGGGGCCCTCCTCCTCGGCAGCATGGCAATCACCGTGAAGCAGGCCTCCTGCACCTTTATTGATGATGGGCTAATGGCCCGCCTCTTCGATGCCGAGGCAAAAAGACAGGGAATCCCCCTTGAGGATCTGAAAAAACGACTCAATGATACCGCTGCACAGAATATGGCCATGCTGGGTGATTCCCCCCAGGTCAAGGAGATTACCGCTGCTGTGCAGACTTTCATAAAAAATCCGCAGCGCATCACCATCCTGATCAGACCGAAACAGCCAGTTTCCGTCGGCCAGCTTATACAACTCGGCAACAACCCCGCAGAACTTCTCAGCACCCTTGGAATTCAAGTAAAACCTTGAGTATTAAGCCTGAAAGGAGTAATTACCAATCCCTTCGGGCATAAAAGGTGTCGTACAGGCAGCAGGATACCTGTACGACACCAGCCTCTTTATCGCAGCTGTCCTGCGGTCCGCCGCAAGAGTTTTTACCCCGGCGGAACGCTGCCACCCGTACAAGGCAACACTGATCTGACATCATGCGTCATAACACATTATTTATACGGACCGGAACAGCCCTCTTTTTTTCACTGCTTCTCACCGCACTCCTCAGCTTGCTTCTCCCTTCTTCAAATGGTGCAGGATCCCCTTTCAGAATTTTCGCTGCCTTCGTCTGTCTTGCCTCGGCACTTTTTCTTTTTCTTCTCCGGCATTGGAATCATACCTTACCTTTTTCTGAATATTCCCCTCCAGCTGATTCTAACCGGGTAGAGAAACTCACCGAACAAATTATTCGCACGGAAAAGATGGCCTCCATCGGCAGACTCTCCGCCAGCATCGTCCACGAGATCAACACTCCTCTGGGTATTATCCTCGGCTACAGCCAGCTTCTGAGTGAAGATACTCCGGATGATTCTCCCGCAAAAGAGAATCTCAAAATTATCGAGAAACAGGCCCGCAACTGCCAGCGTATCGTTGCTGACCTTCTTAAATTTTCCCGTCGTCCTCCCAGCAGGGTTGAAGATATGGACGTCAGTGAGGCTGCCATGGATGTCCTGGCGGTAATGGAGCACGACCTTGCTGTCAACGGAATTGAGCTGAAAAGACACTTCACCATCGACCTGCCGAAGGTACATATCAATACAGAACAGATTCAACAGGTGATCATCAATCTGATCAACAATGCCGCCCATGCCATGGACAGGGGGGGGGTGCTTCATGTTCGAAGTTCTCTTGATGGCAAAGGTATCCGCCTCTCGGTGGAGGACAACGGTCCCGGAGTACCTTCTGATTTGCAGGAAAAGATTTTCGAACCCTTTTTCACGACCCGCAGCAAGGGAAAAGGAACCGGCCTTGGCCTCTCCATAAGTCGTGAAATCATTGAAAAAAACGGCGGCCAGCTGACACTGGAAAGCCCGTTTACAGACGGACACGGAGCAGCCTTTCACATCTGGCTGCCGGGAATTCCTCGGGAGAAGAAAAATGGCTGAGATCCTGGTTCTTGACGATATTGAAGATGCCGCCGTACTCATTCAGCGAATTCTCACCCGCAAGGGACACAATGTAAGTTGTTTCTGCGACGAAGATGAAGCGATTACCCATGCTGCCAAAAAGAAGGTGGATCTGGCCGTCCTCGACATCAAATTGAAAAAGCTGGATGGCATGCAGGTGTTGCGGGAGTTGAAAAAACTGCAGCCGCAGATGAAGGCACTCATGCTCACCGGCTATCCCACCATCGAGTCAGCACGTGAAGCACTTGAACTCGGCGCAGCAGAATATTGCGTGAAACCAATAGACAAAAAAGAGCTGGAGGAGAAAGTTGCTTCGCTTCTTGCCAATTGAAGAACCGAAGACTCACCAGCAAAAGTAATGGAACAGAGAAAATTGATGAAAAAGATTTCATACTCAGTATGCGGGATGTGTACCGTCCGCTGCCCGATCAGAGTGGAGAGTGACGACGAAAAAATAACATGGATTGAAGGGAATCCCACCCTGCTTGGTGGTGCCCTCTGTGCCCGGGGTCTTGCCGGCGTCGCACTTCGCGAAGATGATCAACGTCCACAGACGCCCCTCATTCGTGTTGGTGCCCGGGGGCAGGGCCAATGGCGGGAGGCAAGCTGGGAGGAAGCACTGAAGTATGTGGCCGGCAAACTTGATGGCATCCGCCGGGACTATGGTCCGGAAGCAGTCACTCTCTCCAGCCGTGGAGGCCCGTGGCAGGCGCTCTACAAGAGCTTTATCCATGCCTTCGGCTCCCCCAATTATACCAATCATGATGCTGTCTGCGGTCGCAACACACACCACGCCAGCCTCTCCCTTAATGGTGTGGGACGAACGGATTTTGTCTACGATATTGAAAACGCAAAGCATCTGGTTCTTTTCGGCCGGGACATGTTTTCATCGCTGCGTATTGCAGAAAATATTAAAACCATTGACATGCTCGAAAAAGGTGGCCGCCTTACCTATATTGATGTCCGACAGACCAGAACCGGAATCAAAGCCACCCGCTTTTTCCAGGTCCGCCCCGGTACCGACTACGCTCTCGCCCTCGGTATCATTCACGGAGTAATCAAGAAGGGGTATTACGACCAGGAATTCATCGCAAAATATACCAGTGGCTTTGATGAGCTTTCTGCCTTTATTGAACAATACACTCCGGCCTGGACGGCAAAAGCATGTGACGTGAAGGAAAAAGACATCAAGGCCTTCATCGAAGAAATCGGCGAAGACCGTCCAAACGTTATTTTCCACCCGGGCTGGAACCTTGCCCGCTACAGTGATTCCTTCTACGCCAGCAGGGCCCTGCACATCCTCAATGTGCTCATGGGCAATATGGAAAAGAAAGGAGGCCTTCTCTTTTCAAAAGGTGCCGGAGACTGCGGAGTCAAAGGAATTCGCAGTATTGACATCTCTAAACCCGATATCAAACGGGCCGACGGAGTCGGCTGGAAATATCCGCAATTTGATAAAGGGCCGGGCATTCTCCATCTTCTTTATGATGCTGTTCGCAGTGGTGAACCCTACCCGGTAAAAGGCTGGATAGCCATGCGCCACGACCCGCTCTCCTGCATGCCGGATCCCGAAGCGCAAAAGCGCCTTCTTGATAAGCTTGACCTGCTGGTCTCCATTGATACCAACTACAGTGAGTTCGGCTGGTACAGTGACGTTATCCTGCCGGAATCCACCTATCTTGAGCGTGACAACTTTATTGTTCAGCAGAAAGGACTCAAGCCGCGCCTTGTCCGCAGGGAACAGGTCATGCCACCGAAATACGACACCCGCGCCAGCTGGGAGATTTTTCGAGATCTTGCCCGCCTGCTCAAGCTGAAAGACTTCATCCCCTTCGATACCATGGAGGAATTCTGGCAGTGGCAGATTGAACCCACAGGTCACACTCTTGATGAGTTCGACGAAAAAGGCTTCATTGATCTGGTTGATGAACCAGTCATCTTTGACCCTGAAAAACTGGATGGCAAGTTCAAAACCCCGTCCGGAAAAATAGAGTTTGTCAGTAAAAAACTCACCGACTGCGATCTCCCTTCGCTCAAACCTTATGAAGCACCAGTTGCTCCCGCTGCGGGAACCTTCAGACTGATATACGGCAAGACCCCGTTACACACCCAGGGCCACACGATCAACAACCCGCTGCTGATTGAGTTGATGCCTGTCAACTGCCTGTGGATTAATACCAAAGTGGCACAAAAACTCAACATCAGCGAAGGAGATATTGTCGACGTATTCTCCGCTGATGAGAATTACAATGCCAGCCTGCCAGCCCGCGTCACTGATTTTATCCACCCCGAAGCAGTCTATATGACCCACGGCTTTGGCAAGGACATTCCGCGACAGAAACGCAGTCTTCATTCCGGTGCCTCCGATCAAAAGCTGATGAGTAACGGTCTCACCCGCTGGGACAAAGCTGGCGGTTGCCTCTCTCTCTGTGAAAACTTTATTCGAATTGAGAAAAGCATGCGCAACAACATTAAAAAAATTGCCATCTGAGCGGCTGCATGCCGAAACAATGATATGAACAAATACAGTCTTCACCTTGACAGTGCCCGCTGCATCGCCTGCCATGGCTGCGAGGTACATTGTAAAATCAACAAAGAACTGCCTCCGGGCATACTCCTCTGTGAATTAAACACCACACCGATGTTCATGTGCGGTGGTGTCCCTAAATCAAATTTCACCTTTGATACCTGCCGTCACTGCGAAGAACCGCTCTGCGTTGATGTCTGCCCCACGGGGGCAATGATCAAGCGCAAGGATGGCATTGTTTACATTGACAGTAACACGTGCATTGGCTGCATGGCCTGCACTCGTGCCTGCCCCTGGGAGATTCCCATCAAGAATTTGCTGACCGGTAAAGCCGTGAAATGCGATCTCTGTTACGATCGTATCGACGCAGGACTGAAACCAGCCTGCGTCAGTACGTGTACCACCCATGCGCTGAAACTGGTACGCCTTGAAGCAGAATAACAGACAGACCATGAACATCAGCCAACAGCAGAGCTATCTCGACGTCTTTCAGGAAATAACCCGCCTCATCTCCGGCGTCCACGAACCTCAGGAGGTAATGGATCTTGTGGTAAAGCGCCTTCCCCGACTGATGAAGGTGGATGGTGCAACCATCCGCCTGAGGGATTCTCTCACCGGTCGTTTTGAACTGAAGGCATCTCATGGCCTGTCACAGAAGTATCTCACCCGCCCGGTGATTGACACCAAAACGGTAATGGACGCCCTGCAGGCCGGAAAACCAACGGCAATGAATCTGATTGCCGGAGATGAAGAACACCGTGCCCAGCAACTCGAAGGGCTGAAGGGGACGATGTCGCTGCCCATCCTGCATAAGGGTGAGGTCATCGGTATCCTGCGACTGCTCAACCGGCATCATCAGAATTTCACTGACTCCGAGCTGGGGTTTGCCATGTCGCTGGCCGAACAGATCGGACTGGCCATTGTCTCCGCCCGCATGTTCCGTCAGATCCAGCGTCACGACCGCTTCCTGCAGACAGTGCTGGATTCACTCTGGATGCAGGTCCTCGTGGTGGGACGCAGCGGAAAAGTCGTTCTGGTCAACAAAATTTTCCTTGAGTCGAGAAATATCTCGGAAAAAGAGTCTGTGGGACAACAGTATCATCAGGTTACACCATGGTCCGAAGGGGACGGAGACAATAATCTCATGCTTCTCGCCTTCTCCCGCAGGGAACCTGTCAGTCTTCTCGACTCCCTCGGCGAGGGAGAGAAAACCCGCTGGTTCCAACGTGATCTCACCCCGCTGATTGACAGTGAAGGAGACGTTGAATTCGTTATTGAAACGGTGCGGGACATCACCGATCAGCGCCGTCTTGAAAAGGAAGAACTGCGGCGGATGAAACTGGAGGGGATTGTGCAGATGGCGGGCACCGCAGCCCATGAACTCAACAGCCCTCTTTTTGCGGCCCTCGGCACAGCAGAACTTCTCCATGAAGACCTTGTAGAAAAAGAACGGGAGCCGCAGATTATTGATGATCTTGAGATGATCATCCGCAACATGCGTGAAATCGGAGCCCTCACCCGTAAGATGACCAAAGTCACCGGCTATGAAGAGCGGGAATATGTGGGCGGAACTCATATTGTGAAACTGCACTCGGAGGAGAAATGAAGGCGGCACTTTACGTTTTTGCCACCGGGATGACCGGGATAGTGCTGTTGCTCGGTTTTTTTTCCATCTTTACCGCTGAGACTGGACTGCCAGCGCTGTTGCCGCTCTTTACCGGCTTCAACGGAGCTGTGGGCGGCTGGAACCTTGCAGTCCGAAGTAAAGCCGGACCGACCAGACGACCGTCCCGCTGGCTGACACTGCTGCTCGCCAGTCTCTTTACCCTCGGCGGTGAACTCGCCCTGCGCCTTTTCTGCAAACAGATTTTCGCGCCGGAATGGCGTGAGATGCTGACGGATTCCCTCGTGCTGGGTCTTCTCGCTGCCCTGGCCGGCTTTGGCTGTGGATACTGGGTGGCACAACGCAGTTCCGAGTTAAAGAGACCTGAACAGGAACAGAACCCCTGAAGGGTACCCTCAAGATCAACTTTCCCTTTTCAAAAATTGAGAAATCCTGAGCTTTTATAAACATAATACACCGACCCCGGAAACAACATTTCCGGGCTTGTTGACTGGCGGGATAATTATCCCGCCTCCACATTTCATTTCCATCTGAAAAAAATAGAGGAGAAAACATGAAAATGCGTATTCTCGCAGCAACTCTCATCCTGCTTTTTGCAGGCAGCGGTGCAGTTGCAGCGGCAACAAAAATCACAACCCTCGGCAAGGCTGGCGATACCGTAAATTTTGAGGGCCAGATCACCCCGGGCAGTGACCTTTACATTACCATTGCCGATCAGACCGAGTTCAAACCGTCTGACTCAACCCTGCCCCATGAAAAAAGTAAATTTGCCTCCCTGGTAAAGACAGAAGGGTTCACTGAAGAGACTCAGATTCCACCCCTCTTTTACGTCATTACCAGTAAACCTGAGGCCTTTGGAACAGAGAAGGATATTCGTTATGGGGGGCCCTCTTTCCTTTTCCCCAGGGGAGATGGACTCTATGCCACCACCATGTTCTCGTTGAAAAAGGACTTTAATGCCATTGCCCCGGAGGCCAGAGAATCTCTCGGTCCGATCCAGACGGCTGATGAATGGAATATGATGCGCTGGGCTCACGAGAACGGCTACGGTATTGACACCGTTGTTAAAGAAGGGAATCGGGTCGGCGCGGTGGTCATCTTCTCCCGCTCCGTAATCAGCAGCGAATCCTCCGGCAACTACTGGGATAAGGATACCGTCGTCAATCTCGATAAAACCACCGGGAAATATACCGCCACCTTCAAAAGCTACCGGGACACACCTCCGGAGACAGTCTTTGATGTCTATGTCAACGGAACAAAAGAGGGGAACTTCTCCATCTCTAAAAATGGCTTCTGGCTGACTAAAGGCTACCGCTACATGAACCCGCTGTGGATCGTTCTCGGTGCAATTGCCGTCGGGACCTACTTCTCCATGATCGGTGCAGCAGGCGGCCTGCTGATGTCCGCCTTCCAGATTCTTGCAGTACAGAACCGCAGGACCGGTAGGTATCAACGCCGCAAACGTCCTCAAGCCTTCCAACATGGCACTCACCCTTTTCTCTCCCCTCGGATCCTTCTACCGTTTTGCCATAGTTGAAAAACGTGTTGCCTGGCCTGTGGGACTCTCCTTCGGTGTCGGAATTTTCATCGGCTCCATCTGGCTCGGGAAGTATGTCTCCGCTCTGCTGCCGATGCAACAGTATAAAGAATGGCTCGGCGTACTCGTTCTGCTGATGGGTATCAAAACCCTGTTGGAGATGACCCCGAAAGCAATGAATAAGCGGAAGAACATCAAGGCGATGACGCAGAAATTCAACGCCGCCGTCAAGGAAGCCAAAGAGAGCGGGGAGTCCATGCGCATGGGTTCCATTGAACCGGTCAGGACCGGCCTCACTGACTACCGCTTTAAATTCTGGGGTGAAGAGTTCAAGATCAACCCGCTGCTCTTCGCCATCGTCGGTATCGTCATTGGGATCGTCAGTCGTGCCTTTGGGGTTGGTGGCGGCTTCATGCTTGTTCCCGCCATGACCACCCTCGGGGCTCTGCCGATGTATGTTGCGGTACCCATCTCCCTGATCGGAACCTGCTTCTCTTCCATTGGTTCCTTCCTCGGCTATGTCATGATCGGCTACTGGCCGGACTGGGTTATCGCCTGTTCAATTATTGTCGGCGGTTTTGCCGGCGGCATGCTCGGCAGCCGTGCACAAAAACTCTTCAGCGAGATGCAGCTCAAGGTTGTGCTCGCCTTCACCCTCTTCTTCCTCTTCTTTCGCTTCTTCAAGATTGAGGTGTGGATCTAATCCACAGGGAAGCAGGAATTCCAGCGACCTTCGCCCTGCCGGGCGGAGGTCGCTCTTTTTACAGAGCCCCTATGATAGACTCCTTTTTAGACAATCTCTGGCTGATAATACTCGCCCTCTTCAGTACAGCGGGCCAATTTGTCTTCTCCCTGACCAGCCTCCTTCACCCCTCTGGTCCAACCGCAACCATTGCTGCTTTTTCCTTTACCGTCGTGGTCGTGACAAAACTGCTTGATAAAGTCATTACAACCAGGCGATACACGGAGCTGGAAGAAAAGTTCTTCCACTGGAAATCCATCCGTGATGAAACAGGCAGCTGGAACGATCGAGAGACCGGCAGCCGCATGGCGCGCAACATCGACCAGGCAGAGCTCAACCGTGCCTACTATGACTATTTTTTTGAGGGGGTGCTGCTCGGTATCGCCCGCCGGGGATTTCCCCTGCTCCTCGGTTTCGGTTTCATCAACGAATTCTACAATCCGTTGAAAATGGAGGCCATCTTCGGTCGTACATTCCTTTTCGCCTTGCCCTCCACCACCGGAGAAGCATTTCTGGTCGGCGCTGTTTTCTGGTATATTATTGTTGTTATTCTCTCTTTTTTGCTCTGGTTTTTCATGGCCCGCTGGATAAAGCGAAGAAAAATCTGCCGAGTAAAAGAAAATTCAACATCCGTATAGATAATGGTTGATTCCCGCATCAAAGACTGGTCATGGCGATTCATCGCTCCGAGGGCGCTCTTTCGAGAGAAACACAAGGCGCTGCGCACCCTGCTCGACCATGATGCCGCCTGCCACAGGGAGATGGCGGGGCTGCAGGAGAACCTGCTCGTTCCAGTCGAAGATATCACCTCAATCCGCCAGCGTTTCGACCACTTCTCCAAACACGTCCGCGGCATGACAGCCGCCCTCAATACCCTGCAGCCGGGAAAATGGGGTGCCATGCGGAGCTATCACAAAAAGTTTGACTTCTACACCCGCTACATCCTCGCCGAACCATCAGCACCGACGGGTAAGTCTCTGGTTCTGCCTCTGAGCCAGGCGGACAACGCGCAACTCGCCGGGGGCAAGGGAAACGAACTTGCACATCTGCTGCAACAGGGACTTCCCGTCCCCCCAGGCTGCGTCATCACCACCACAGCCTGCCACCGCCTGTTCAACCAGGAAACTCAGAACCAGCGTAACAGCCTTCTTCGCTCCATAGACCTCCGTCGTCCGCAGAGTGTAGAAGACGCCTCCCGAAAGCTGCAGGCACTGGTCATCTCCCAGCCCCTGCCGGAGGGCCTGGCCAGAGAAATTGACACCGCCACCGCAGGAATGAAAGGCCCGCTGGCCGTCCGCAGTTCGGCATTGCTTGAGGATGGTGAAAACAGTTTTGCCGGACAATATCTCAGTCTGCTTGATGTCAAAGCGGCAGATGTGGCACACGCCTGGCTGGAGGTGGTCGCCTCGAAATACAGCCCCGAGGCCATCAGCTACCGAATCAGCCGGGGACTTGATGACAATGAGTGTGCCATGGCGGTAGTGGTGCAGTCGATGGTTCCAGCGCGGGCAGCAGGTGTCGCCACTGCTACGGCGAAGGGGTGCGAAGTCCACGCCGTGGCCGGCCTCGGCAACCAGCTGGTCAGCGGAGAACAAACTCCGGCAGTCAGTATCCTGCGGAACGGGAAATTACAACACCCCGCCGACAGCCCGCTCAGTGAGATTGAAGCCCGGAAGGTAACACGTATTCTCAATGGGATATACACCCACCACCAGACACCAATGGAGATAGAATGGGCAGTGGACACCAACGGCCGCCTCTTCCTCCTGCAGGCACGGGAATGGCACGAAGCGCAACACCAAAATGACGAACAAACTCCGTCGGGGACACCCTTTCTGCGAGGCGAACCGGTGGCCGGTGGAATTGCCCGCGGCCCCGTCTTCCTGCTCCGGGAAGAAGCCACCGGGCAACGACCACCTCAGGGTGCAGTCATTCTCAGCCGCACTCTACACCCACAACTTGCCCCGCTGCTCAGTCGCTGTGCGGCCATTGTCTGTGAACAGGGCAGCCGCATCTCCCACCTCGCCATTGTCGCCCGTGAAATGAGTATTCCAGTGCTCCGCGTCCCTGCGGGAAGCCTTGCAGCATTGCTTCCCGGGGAAGTGCTCACCGTCGACGGCACCACCGGCGCCCTTTACCGCAGCACCGACAACGCGCCCGCGCCCACAGCAGAAGCCAAACCGCCACGAATCCCCCGCTACGAAAAGGCCCTCTCCTATATCACCCCGCTGGCACTCTCCGATCCGGATGCAGGAAATTTCCGCCCCGAGGGATGCTACTCTCTGCACGATATCATCCGCTTCTGTCATGAAAAGGGGCTGGCCGCAATTTTCAACACTGGAACTCCCGCCAGCGGCCGCGATGCACTGCGACTTGCATCCACCATTCCGCTTGATGTCTATCTCTTCGACGCCGGAGGCGGCATCCGTCACCGTGCTGGACGCCGCGTACCGCTCAAGGCGGTTCACTCCGCCCCCTTCACTGCCATCTGGGCCGGACTGACCCGCAAAGGCGTGGAGTGGAAGGACAAGCCCTTCGACTGGGAGGCATGGTACCGCCTCGCGAAAACCGGCGCCACCCCGCCGCGAAAAGACAGCATCGTCTTCGCCAGCTACGCCGCCGTTGCCCCGGAGTATCTGCACTTCCACCTGCGCTTCGGTTACCACTTCGCCATCATCGATACCCTCTGCAGCGGGGACGCAGCCACCAACTACTGCATGCTCCGCTTCGCCGGGGGCGGAGGAGATTCACGTCACCTCACCCTGCGGGTGAATTTTCTCTCCGAAGTGCTGGTGCGACTTGGCTTTGTCGTGGAGCGCCACGGCGACTACCTGGAGGCGCGTCTCACCAGTCTGGCACAGGAGGAGATGCTGCCCAGACTGGATATGCTCGGCCGCCTCCTCGGCGCCAGCAAGCTCATGGACCTCGTTTTACAAAGCGAACAGATGGCGGCCGACTGTGTGGAACAATTTTTCGCCGGCCGTTACTCCTTCACCCGTGAAGAGGAAAGCTGCCATGTTTAAATGTTTCCACCGAAAAAAGAAAGACGACCGCAGTTATGTCATTACCTGGATCACCCCGGCGCTGGGAGCCGGACACGCGCCAATGTCCTGGGCGGAGTTCGATGAAATCCATGCACAGGGAATACGCGCCATCGTCAATCTCTGCGAGGAATTCAGCGACCTGCACGAACTGGAGACCGAGGCCGGCTTCGAAGTCTTTTATCTCCCGACCACCGACGATACTCCCCCGGACATGGAAAAACTCGATGACGCGCTGGAGTGGATGGATGAGGCGATCTACCTGGGCAAGAAGGTGCTTGTCCACTGTAAACACGGCGTCGGCCGCACCGGGACCTTTCTCATGGCCTATTTGCTGCGCCGGGGGTTTACCATGCGTCAGGCGGAGAAGCGGTTGAAGAAAACCCGTTCACGGGCGAATCCAACTAACTTCTCCCAATGGGGAATGCTGCGTAAATTCGGCAGGAAAGAGGGAAAACTGAAATACGGAGAACCCAGCGCAGAAAATCGCCGGGCGAGAGATGTGAGTGGCTGCTACCAGCAGTATGAAGATCTGCAGCAACGGGTGGAAAAGCTGGCCGGAAATTTTTCGCCGGACTGCACCACACCGTTCATGCTCACGCCGATGGAGGCCATCTATTTCAACGAGCGTATTAATATCAGTCTGACGGCGATGCAGCGGCGGGCAGTGGCCACCCGCACCAGTAAAGCTTCCGACCTCTGCCCGCTGTGGCAGGAAGAGCACTGCATGCTGCACAACTTCCGCCCCCTGCACTGTCGCGGGGTGGAAGGACTGAAGGAGCTGGAAGAAATTGACAGAGAGCTGCAGCAGCTTTCCCGGAAACTGTTCACCACCCTCCTGGAGATGGAGCTGAACGGCGAGCTGCCTCTCGCCGATCGCGACGCAGTGATTTCAGGAAAGTATGTGGAGATTTACTTCACCTCCCTGCTCAAACAGCAGCAGAGCCGCTGACCACACCAGACACCTTTTCAGCCTCATGGCGTAACTTCTCAAAAATCCGTGGAACACAAAAAAACATTTAAGAACAAAGAGTTTATCGAAATAAAAACAGGAAAAAGCCGAAAGCGGTAAGACAATTTTTTACCGCGAAGAACGCCAAGGAACGCGAAAGAAGGCAAAAGCATTTGAGAAATGGACGAGACCCATCAGGAACTGGACGCCAGCGATGAACAGGTTCCTGATGGAGTATCAAAGACAGTTCCCTGAGTAAAAAGAGCAGTTACACAAAATACCTTACAGACTCGAAAATATTTCTTTATATAAAATGCTTTTTTCGCGTAGTTAACTGGCAAAAAAAATCTTTTCGCTGTTCCGCCTTTCACGAGGGCACCTGGAAACAGTCTCATCCCACAACGGACGTCATCGAGTTTTGTTGCCCTGCTTTTTCCTGCCTCCTGCCTCCTGCCCCCCTTCTTCCTTCTCCCTTTTTGTCTTTGTCTTTTTCCATAACTTTTTGAAAAGTTCCCTCATGGCTGCCTTGCAACAGCTTGTATTTCGTTCATATTCGATGTTTTCTCATCTCTTTTCCACTAACGTCCGAACCTCAAAAGCAGCAAAGGGGAGATCAAGCTGCCCCTCTCCGGCGCTGAACTTTTCCTTTGAAAAAAGCTCCCCCCACGTGCCATCTACAACAACATTCGCGCGGACTCCATAGCGCAGGGTATTGGCACAGATCAACATCCGCCCCTCCCCGCCCCCTTTCAGCGCGCAATGCACCGCAGGATTTCCCGCCGCGTCTTTTGAGTAGGGGGAGGTCATATACACCTCCGGACGCGTATTCTCTGCCGCCTGCAGCCAGGGCTTCAACACCGCCAGCCTCTGCACCACCCAGGCAAAATCCCTCTTTCCCTCCAGAGTTCTGTTGATCTGATCCCAGGTATAGAACCAGATCCCCCGGCTGCCGTGAATGACAGAGAGCATGGCGAGGTCATACATCTCTGCAGCCGTGGGCAGGCGCGACCAGCCCGAAACAGCATTGTCACCACCCCCAAAAGCCTGAATCACCGCCATCAGACGACTGCGCCCGACATGCGCGGCAGCAATATCCATGGAGTCCGGCAGCCAGGTCATCGGCATATCCGGCACTGGATACTGATCCAGCATAAAATAGTCAGCACCGTCATTGTAGAAGGGTACGGTCTGCGGTCGCACCACCGCCATCATGGTCGGAAAATCAGGAAATCGAGACTTGAGAAGACGCTGAATATCCTCCGTTTTCCACGAAGGAACACCGCGCAGAGAAGGCTCATCATTGACATAAAAGGAGAAATGTCCCTGCTTGAGCAACTCTTCATTCTCGTTGAGAACAGAGATGAGCTGCTGAGGGTCGTGAGGCACATTGAAGGTGCAGCTCATCTTGAGCTGAAGACACTTCTCCACACTGGCGTGACTAAGCCCCACCATGGCGGTATTCAGTCCCAGTTTCTGCATGGCCGCAAGATTCTGCACACTGCCCCCGTAACTTCCGAGCGGAAAGAAGCTGGCAGCCGCAGAACGCAGCAGCGGCGATTTCCCCTCCACCCACAGCTTCAGCGTCGCCCGACGCATGGAAAAAGGCGTGGATGGGTAACGGTTGAGGAATTTGAAAGAAGAGCCGTGGCTCTCCTCTGGACAGGAGACCTGCACCTTGATCCGCTGCCATTCACCCGCAAGACGGTGGGTGTTGAGACGATACCGTTTTCCCCACAGTTCCACCTCCGGATAGGCGGTCGAATCGTTGCGGCTGGCGCGGAAAAAGTCAGCAGCAAAAAGGAATTTCGTCCCGGGACGACACTGCTCCAGGTTGCCCTGCAGGGTGACCTGCCCCTCTCCCGAATGCAACTCTCCAAGGAGATTCTTCTGCGGGGAAAAGCCCGCAAATATCGGCCACTGCCAGGGCTGCATGGTGTGCAGAGAATAGATCATCAAGCCGTCAGCTCCACCTCGCTCCGCCTCGGAAACCGCATCACTGAAGCCACCGGGCATCATCTCCTCCGCCTGCAGAATCGGCCACAGCTCCGCGCCCGCATCGGCGGCAATTTCTTTGAAATAGCTGGTAACTTCACCGATCCAGGGCTCACTTCTGCCACACATGCGGTGATAGGTCATCGGCGAGATAACATCGGCCTCCGCAGCGAGTTGAGCGGCATTCTGCCCAAGGAGGGTAATAACTGCACCGTTGAAATCAGACTTGCGCCACGGGACAAGAAAAAGACCGAGCTTCAGCGGCTTGCTGCCTGAGTGAAGAATTTGCTTCGCCTCTGTAACAAAAGAGAGGATCAATCCCTGCTTCCAGGCGTACCACTGTGTGGCAGCGTTGGCCTTTATCCAGGCTGATTTTGCCGCTGTTCCCTGCAGCTTCGCAGGCAGTGTCACCCCGCTCTCCTTCTGGAATCGCGTGAGGCAGCGGTCACACCAGCAGGTATCAAAGAGCTGCGGCTCTCTCTCCTCCCAGTGCCCGGGATAGCGGATGAAGTCGAGCCAGATCCCGGAGATCCCGCCCCTGCCACCATATTCTTCCACCCATCTGTGGAGCAGCTCAAGGCGCTGCCGCCGCCACCCCTCGTGGCTCGGACACATGCCGCCAAATCTTGCCGGCATCAGAGTCCCATCGGCCAGCACGGGCACGGCATCGGGAAACTTCTGCCAGCCGCCACTGCCACCGAAAATATTGAGAGTAAGAAAAACCTGCCGGTCCAGTGCCGTCTCGGTGGCAATCCGCTGATGATCAGGTGTCATCCACACCCGTTCCACCCCGTATTGTTCCAGCTCAGACACACTCCTGTCCACCCCGTACATCCCGGTAGAGGAGGCTAAAAGCGGTGATGTAAAGAAAAAAAGAGAGAGAAAAACCAGAAAACCCAGTGCCGGCATGTCAGCTCCATCCTTTAATTTTAAGCGCGGGAAATGATCTCTTTTTATGGGTACCTTGAAACAGCTTGTATTTCATCCATATTCGCGGCACAGGAGAATATTTACCACAGCCATGTTTGATAGCGGAGTATAGCGCTTACCTCGACGTCTCGTTCCTCGCTTTGTCGGAGGATATTTTTTTACTGTAACGAAGAAGATGGGCGAAAGACTGATTATTCAAGGTATCCTTATGAAAAAAAGATTACATAGAAAAAAATTTTCCCCTCTCTTATACTGCATTCAGGTATGTGGCACTTTGGCCACAAAATTATCGGAAGTCCTGCAGTTATATTCCTTTATCCCTGGAAATTATTCAAGTCAACTGCGGGCACTCCGGTTATCAGCACTAATCAAGGATTCATTGCAGTCCCCCCGGATTCCAGTCAGAGATGCCGTGCGGGTTTAAATTTCACCCGCCACAAAACTGAAGAGGTCCACCCTGCAAGGTTCCGCGACACTGAGGGCGTCACCATGTTCACCATCGCAGACATTTATAACATTGCCATCCAGATAGAAAAAAACGGCGAAAGAGAATACAAAAAGGCCGCACTCAAGAGCTCTCTTCCCGAACTCAGAGAGCTCTACACCTGGATGGCAGAGCAGGAAGGCCTCCATGCTGACTGGTTCGCCCGAATCATGCTGGAAAAGCCTGAGCAGAGCAAGAGCCAGCAGGAACTCAATAAAATGGGTCGGGAGATGCTGCAGAAAATTATTCGTGAGAGTCACTTTCCCGTCGAAGAAAAAGAACTGGAGGAGATCACCGACCCCATTGATGCGGTGAACTTTGCCATACTCCAGGAGAAAGAGACCATCGATCTCTACCAATTCATCTCCTCCCTCGTTGAAGACAACGATGTGAAGGCGGATCTACAGAAAATCGTCATTGAAGAAGAGGGACATATCACAATCCTCGATAAGATGCGCCACGATATTGGAGGAACCCAGTGAGTCATCCACTGCTGTCTCTGCTGGCATTCCTTTCGCTGCTGCTCTCTGCAGTGCTTCCCGCCTCTGCGGAGAAGAGTACCGGGCAGACAATCTACGTCCCTGCCTATTCACACATCTATTTCGGCAACCAGGAACGCCCTTTAGCCCTCTCCGTCACCCTCTCCATCCGCAATATAGACCCGGCATCGGAGATGGCCATCACCAGCGTCGCCTATTATCGCACCGAGGGAGAGCTGCTGCGTCAATTTGTCAAAGATCCGGTACAGCTCGGCCCGCTCGGGTCTGCCCGTTACGTCGTCGCACAGGATGACAATACCGGCGGTTCCGGTGCCAACTTCATCGTCAAGTGGAGTGCATCCAAACCGATAAACCCGCCGATTGTCGAGAGTGTGATGATCGGTACTCAGTCCATGCTCGGGATCTCCTTCACCTCCCGGGGGGAGGCAATTGAGTAGAACTGAACATGTTTTCCGCAATAAAAAAGGGGCCCCCGGACGAAAAGTCTGGAGTGCCCCTTTAGTTATATGGGAACATCGAAGAAATCGCCCATCTTCTTTATCCCCTGTTTTCCACCTGCTCAGAGATCAAGGGTATAGATGGCATTGCCATGCTCCCGATTGTCATGAGATTCTCCCCTGAACTCAACATCCTTCAAATCGGGGTAGAGCTCCAGATACTTTGTCCTCAGCTCTGCCCGGCGGTCATTTTTGCCCATGGGAGAGCCTTCGAGATGCTGCAGCACCAGCACATCATCGTCAATGAAAGCAGAAACCTTCGGTGCAGCGGCAATCAGATCGGCAAGAACCGAAGCAAGGATGGAGTGTTTCTTCACCTTCTCCCGCGACTGCTCACTGCCGTCAAACGCACCGCTCTCAATAAGCTCGGCAAGCATCTCCACAGCATCGTCGATGGTGATGGTATCAATATTGATGACGACATCATAGAGGGTGCTGTCCCAGGTATCCTTGCTGAAAATGGCAAGACTCCAGCGCCGGCGGGAATCGTCATCTTTATGAATCAGATAGCGAGCCTGCTCATCGGTCACGCCTTCAGCCTCCATCTTCTTGTGTATCCGGCTTTCAAGATCAGCGATAACCCGGACCTTGCAGACATGACGGATATTCGGCACGAGGAAGTGACCGGCCATGCCGCAGTACACAATGTTGTCGCTGACCATGTGGCGCAGGAAGACAGCTCGGAACAGACTGAGATAGTGATCTTTTTCACTGCTGAAACGTTCCAGCATGGAGGGCGCGTCATGAATAGCCCGTTGCAGGCGCTTCATCGGCACCGAAAATTCCTCACTCGTCTCCAACAGGAGGTTACGGGAGAGATATTGATAGTCGAGGCGTCTGGCCAGTTTTTTTGCCACATAACGGCCCCGGCTGAAGGTGCCCTGGGAAATGGTTATAATTGCCATGGGAGCTCTCCATGTAAAATTTGCGGGTCAGAATCCCTTGTTCCAGAATTATGGGAACATCGGATAGCCAGTCTTTCGCTCATATTCTTCGCTACAATCAAAAAATTATCCTCCGACAAAGCGAGGAACGAGACGTCGAGGTAAGCAATAGACTCCGATATCAAAGTTATGCTGTGGTAAATTTTTTCCTGTTTTTCGAATATGAACGACATACAAGATGTTTCAAGCTTGCCTTATTTCAAGGTCCTTTTATTTATACCATGAAATGCAGGATTTGCCTCAACCCTCGAAAATTTTTTCAGGGGAAACATCTCTCAACCTCATTCAAAATCCGAAACCCGTGCAGGAAGGAGGTGTCCCTGCCAGTGTTTTTCCAGTCTGCGGACGAAAAAGACGATGGTAAAGGTGAGACACATATAGAGCAGTGCCGCAGTGAGGAAAGCCTCCCACGGGCTATAGTAACGTGATTGAATAATCCGTGCCGCACCAGTAATATCGACGATAGTAACCGTACTGGCGAGAGCCGTTCCGTGGAGCATGAAGATCATCTCGTTGGAGTAGGCCGGGAGAGCCCGGCGAAAGGCACTCGGCAAAATGATACGCCACAGCATCAGCATGCGCGACATGCCGCAGGCCCGGGCCGCCTCGATTTCTCCGGGGGAGGTGGCAACAATTGCACCGCGGATAATTTCCACGGAGTAGGCACAGGTGTTGAGTGCAAAGGCCAGCAGGGCGCAGAACCATGCCTCGCTGAAAAGCGACCAGAGCACACTCTGCTGCATCCACTGAAACTGCCCGAGGCCATAGTAGATAAGAAACATCTGAATCAACAGGGGAGTGCCGCGGAAGAAGTAGACAAAAGCACGGATCGGGGCCTGAGCCAGCGCACCGCCCTGTACCCGTACCACCGCCAGAGGGACAGCGAGCAGCAGGCCGATAACGAGGGCAGCGACGGTAAGCCAGACGGTGGTAACCAGGCCGTCAAAGTAGATCGGCCAGCTTTCCTGAATAATCGAAAAATCCATTCACATCTCCCTGCTGAATCCGGCAGAATATCTCTTCTCAAAATATTTCAGCAGGATAATAGAGACGGTCGTAAGCAGCAGGTAGTTGACCGCCACCGCCCCGTAGAGAACAAAGGGCTTGTGGGTCGCCCCCGCAGCGAGCGACGCACGTTGCACCATATCGTTGAGTCCGATGATGGAGACCAGGGCCGTCGCCTTGGTCAGCACCAGCCAGTTGTTGCCAAAGCCCGGCAGGGCGTGACGCATCATCTGCGGCAGGAGGATACGGGAAAAAATCTGCAGGCCGGTCATCCCGTAGGCACGGCCCGCCTCCAGCTGACCGGGGTTGACGGCCAGGATGGCCCCTCGGAAGGTCTCAGTCATATAGGCCCCGAAGATAAAACCGATGGTAAGCACCCCGGCGATGAAAGGATTAACGTCGATATACTCCTCATGGCCAATCTTCTCGGCAATGGCGTTCACTGCCATCTGCCCGCCATAAAAGACAATGAGCATCAGCACGAGGTCGGGAATACCACGTACTACAGTGGTATAAAGCTTTGCCGGCAGCGAAAGAAGAAGCCGCGGCGAAAGCTTTGAGAGCGCGCCAAGCATGCCGAGCAGCACAGCTACGGCAAGGGACGCGAAGCAGACCTCAAGGGTGAGCAGCGCGCCGACAAGGATGGTGTGGCCGTAGCCATAGAGTGTAAACATGGTCAGGGGGAGAATGGAAAGCAAAGGGAATACTTCCCGCAGGCCAGCCTGCGGGGAGAGGAACTGCCGCCAGAGCCCTGTGACCAGGCGGCAGCGCAACGACGGAATTTCACCGTCTCATTTCCCATAGACATCGAAGTTGAAGTATTTATCCTGAATCTTTTTATACTCCCCGTTGGCGCGGATGGTCTGAATCGCCTTGTTGAACATCTCGGCGAGTTTCGTATTTTGCTTCCGCACTTCAATCCCCACACCTTCACCAAACCACTTCTCATCCATCATATCGGGACCGACAAATTCATAATCGCTGCCATTCTCTTTGGTAAGGAAACCTGTATAGAGCGCCGCGCTGTCAGCGATAATCAGGTCAAGACGACCGGCAGTGATATCAAGGTAGGCTTCATCGAGATTGCCGTAGCGTTTGATCTTCACATCTTTGCCATATTGGGCGGTGAGATATTTATCGTGGATAGTCTCCCGCTGCACGCCGATGGTTTTCCCCTTGAGAACAGCCTCAGTGAAATTGGTATATGCCCCCTTCTTCGCTATGAATTTTACCGGAGTCTGGTAGTATTTATCAGTGAACCCCACCTTCTTGCGGCGCTCTTCGGTGATTGACATTGAGGCGATAATGGCATCATATTTGCGGGCGAGCAGGCCGGGAATCATGCCATCCCAGTTCTGCTGCACGAGGACAATCTCAACCCCCATGGCCTGGCCGAGGGCGTGGGCTATGTCAATATCAAAGCCCTCAATGCTGCCATCGGGCTGGATATAGCTGAATGGCGGATAGGCACCCTCCACGGCAACCCGCACCGTCTTCCACTCTTTGGCGAAAGAGGCCGTGGTAAAACTGAGGGCGAGAAAGAAACAACAGAGAAATACAGCAATTTTTTTCATTGGAATCTCCTGAGTTCTGGTTGTCATATATTCTGCAGGAATGGGGTGAAGCCCAATACTTCCCCGTACAAGTCCTACATCATTGCTGCGACAAAATTCCGGAAACGATCCGTCACCGGCCGTTCAAAAACATCTTCGGGGGTACCGTCTTCCATAATCAGTCCCTTTTCGAGAAAAATAACACGGGAGCTGACCTCCCGGGCAAAGCCAAGTTCATGGGTAACAACGATCATCGTTCGCCCCTCAAGAGCAAGGTCACGCATGACCTGCAGTACCTCCCCCACCAGCTCCGGATCGAGCGCCGAAGTAGGTTCGTCAAAGAGGATTACCTCCGGCTCCATGCAGAGGGCCCGGGCGATAGCCGCCCGTTGCTGCTGCCCGCCGGAGAGGTGAATCGGATAGACGTGCAGCTTGTCACCGATACCCACCTTATCGAGGTAATGGATCGCCATTTTACGCACCTCTCCCCGGTCGCGTTTGAGAACATGCACCGGCGCCTCCATGACATTTTCAAGGATGGTCATGTGCGACCAGAGGTTAAACTGCTGGAAGACCATCGCCAGTTTCGAGCGAATCCGTTCAACCTGACGCATATCAGCCGGGACACTGCCATGCCGCAGAGTTTTCATCTGCACCTGTTCCCCGCCGACGCGAATAATCCCGCGATCCGGGATATCAAGCAGGTTGATACAGCGCAGCAGGGTAGATTTCCCCGAGCCGGATGAGCCGAGGACAGAGATTACCTCACCACGGCTGGCGGAGAGATCAATCCCCTTCAGCACCTCGTTACGTCCAAAACTCTTGTGCACCCCTTCCACGGAAAGGGCATAATCAATTGTCATTTCTCTCTTTTTCGTTAAGTGTGAAGATATTGCCTTCACAGATATACCCAATTCTCCACAAAAATGTCAAAGAGAATGCTGGGCACAACGCCCTTTCTCTTCCCCAATATCGTTCTGCGGAGCCGCCATGTCGCCCTTCTTTTTCTCACAAATCCTCACCGGACTGACACTCTGCTCTGATATAACCTCTTTTCAAATGAAGCAAAGAAGGCATATCCTCCTTTGCTTCATCTTCTCCAGCAGCACCCTCGCCCTGCACTTCGCTCTGCTCGGCCACTGGACGGCCGCAGCCCTCGCACTCTTTGCCGCGGCCCGTTTCGCCATCGGCTTTTACACCGTGAACATGCGGCTCGCCTGGCTTTTTGTCGCGGTGATCGCAGTAATTACCGCCTTCACCTGGGAAGGCCCGCTGTCACTGCTTGCCGCAGCAGGCTCGACCATCTGCAACCTCGGCACCTTCCAGCGTGAGGATAAGCGGCTGCGGCTGTTCATGTTCCCCGGCACCCTCTGCTGGCTGAGCCACAATATTCTCGTCGGATCCCCGGGAGCAGTGGTGGTCGAGAGCGTCTTTTTCTGCTCAAATTTAATCGGGTATTACCGCTTTTATCTTGCGCCGAAGAGGCGTCAGTCCTGATCTATCCTCTTGTCGTAGGCGCACCAGCCGGGACGCGGCCCGACCTGCGGATGGTTACGGCAGGTCTCCGGCCGCCTCTCATAAACCGTGCATCTACGTGTGGTTTCATCGAGAAAAAAGCAGTCACCACTGGCACAACGGCTCAGGGTGAAGACACCGCTCCGGCTGTGGAAATGTTCCACCTCTCCAGACTTCATCAGCCTGCGGGCGACATATTTCAGGTCCTCTTCCAGCTCCACCTCCTCCATCAGGCCAAGGCGAATCAAATCCCCCGCGCGAACCTCCACGGCAAGGCGGCAGCAGTTGGCCACACAGCTGCGGCAGAGACGGTTGCGGTATTTGGTCCAGGTGGAGAGGTCATCAAGACTGGTTTTCATTGCCGTCCCTCGTTACAGCTGATAGATTAGCGGAAATTTCCATGATTTCTATTGAAGGGTATCTGCATGACTGAGACAAATACAGACCGTTTCGCCCGCACCCGCCTGCTCCTCGGCGAAGAGGCCTTCAGCCGTCTGTGCGAAAGTCGCGTTACCATAGTCGGCATCGGCGCAGTGGGCGGTTATACCGTTGAAGCCCTCGCCCGCGCTGGCGTCGGCAGCCTGCGACTGGTTGATTTTGATCGCATCACTGCGAGCAATATCAACCGCCAGCTCCTCGCCCTCGAAACGACCCTCGGTGCCACCAAGGTGAGCCTCGCCGCAGCGCGGATTGCCACAATCAATCCGGCCTGCAAGGTACAGACGGATGAAATCTTCTGCCGCAATGAAACCCTTGAGATAATTCTCACCCCGCCGCCGGACCTGTTGATCGACGCCATTGATTCCCTCAATCCCAAGACCGACCTGCTCGAAGCCGCCTCCCGCCGACATATCCCCGTCATCAGCTCCATGGGCGCGGCCCTGCGCACCGACCCCGCCGCGATCCGCAACGGTGATCTTTTTTCCTCCACCGGCTGTCCGCTGGCGCGCCATGTCCGACAGCGACTGCGCCGGCGCGGGATCGACAGCGGCATCGCCTCCGTCTACTCCACTGAACCTTGTGGGGGAGGCCTCGGCGAACAGGAGGAGTTTACTGACAAGGGACGGGGGCGCAATATTCTTGGCAGTCTGCCGACCATCCCGGGGATTTTCGGCCTGACCATCGCCAACATGGCCCTGCTCCACCTCGCCGGCATCAAAAAACTTTCCACTGGAAAAGGTTGAAATCATGCATTACGAAGGGACCATCTACCGCCCGCCGAGTGAGGCGAACTCCATCCTTCTGCAGATCACCACCGGCTGCTCTCACAACCGCTGCACTTTCTGCGAGATGTATCGTGATAAACGCTTTACCGTCAAAGAGATGGCCACCATCATGGCGGATATCAACTTCGCCGCTGCCCATTTCCCGCATCACCGCAAGCTCTTTCTCTGCGACGGCGACGCCCTCGTGGTGCCACAGGCGAAGCTGGTGGAGATCCTTCGCGCCATCCGCCAGCACCTGCCTGGACTTGCCCGCGTTGCCACCTACGCCAATGTAAAATCCATACGTTTCAAGAGCGATGAGGAACTTGCCGAACTGGTCGAACTCGGGCTGACCATGGCCTGCGTCGGGCTGGAATCCGGCGACGATGTCACCCTTACAGCTATCAACAAGGGGAACGACAGCGCACAGGCGATCGCCCAGTGTACCCGGCTGCACCGTGCCGGCTTCAAACTCTCCCTCACTGTACTGCTCGGTATCGCCGGGATTGCCCGTTCCGAGATCCATGCCCGGGAGACAGGGCGGGTGCTGACCGCCATTGACCCGAAATTCATCGGCGCACTCACCCTTATGCTCACTCCAGGCACCCCGCTTTTTGCCGATGCCGAAGCCGGACGTTTCCACCTCCCTGGTGCCCGTGGCGTATTACGTGAACTGGAGATCATGTTTGAAACAACCACCCTCTCCGGGGGTCTCTTCCATGCCAACCACGCCTCAAACTACCTGCCCCTGCGTGCCCGCCTGCCCCGCGACCGCGAGCGTGCACTCTCCGAAATCCGTGCCGCCCTCCGGGGTGAAACGTCGCTGAAATCCGAGTCGCTGCGAGGGCTGTAGAGCCGCATTCTCTCTGCAGGAAGGCTTTCCCCCTGCAAACAGCAAAACCCCCGCCTTACGGCAGAGGTTCCTGTGACAATTCTCACTCAAGGGACCATGAAAGGAAACTTCTCAAAAAATTATAAAAAAAGACAAAAAGGGAGAAAGGAGGCAGGAGAAAACAGGGCAACAAAACCCGATGACGTCCGTTGTGGGATAAGACTGTTTCAAGGTATCCTTGTAAAAGACGGAACAACGAAAGGATTTTTTGCCAACGAAAAGATACTCTAAACATACGAAAAAGAGCATTTTAGGTAGAGAAATTTTCGTGTTTTTAATGTGTTCCGCTGGCCATCCAGTCTTTGTCTTACCGCCTTTCGTTTTTTCCTTTCTCCTCTCTTCCCCTTTTCCGTCCTTCCCGCTTTGATTACAAAAAC
>Ga0172378_10000613_pt1 | contig 31490 bp, 26 predicted proteins | sample GrowelOW332metaG_FD_119755 | JGI IMG/M metagenome (GOLD analysis project Ga0172378, IMG submission 119755) | Groundwater microbial communities from an aquifer near a municipal landfill in Southern Ontario, Canada - Pumphouse #3_1 metaG | ecosystem: Environmental > Aquatic > Deep subsurface >...
AAAGATAGTAAAGCTAATAAATTTGTCATATTTTCTCTTAAAAACTTAAGACTTCGACTCCTTTGAGTCTTAACTGTATTTATACTCACATCTAATATATCTGCGATTTCAGCGCTTGTTTTACCTTCAATCACTAATAGCATAACTTTTCGCCTTTCTTTTGGCATTTTGTCTATATAGACCCTAAGATTACGTATCATTTCTTCTCTAACTGTTAAAGCAAAACATTCATCAGAAAATTTCACTTCATCCATCTTAACAGTATCATAAGCTTCTTTTCTCTGTTTTTCATTACGCAAGTAATACATAGAATTATTATAAACAGCCTTATACAAATACCACGTAAAGTTTTTAAGAGAATCAAACTTAGTTTTATTTTTCCATATCTTAATAAAAGTTTCTTGAACAATGTCCATACTGACATCTCTGTCTCGTACTAATTTTGTAGAATAAGAACACATAGCACCATAGTACTCAGAATAAATAAACTTCCAGGAACTAACATCATTTTTGTTAATCCTTTCTAATATTTGATCTTCATTTAGATTCATTCGTTCTTATTTATAAATCTTTTGCTCATAGATATTTCTAGATATCAAATATTTAAGTTTAAGCTCTCAATTTATGGGCACTAACTTTATTTAATTTTTCTACAGCATAAAGTTTAGTTACTGTTATCGTCTTTTTATTAGAAGAAGGAGCATCAAACATAATATCTGTCATAATAGCTTCACATATAGAGCGAAGTCCACGAGCTCCTAATCTAAATTCCACAGCCTTATCTATAATATATTCAAAAACATCTTCATTAAATTTTAATGTTATTCCATCCAATGAGAATAATTTAATATACTGTTTGATAATCGCGTTTTTAGGTTCAGTAAGAATATTTCTTAAAGCTACTCTATCCAAAGGCTCCAAATAGGTTAGAGTTGGAAGACGACCTATGATTTCTGGAATAAGTCCGAAGGATTTAAGATCCTGAGGTCCTATGTATTTCAAGAAATCATCTCTATCTATTTTTTCTCTTTTTTTAGTTGTATTAAATCCTACAACTTGAGAATTAAGACGCATAGCTATCTTTTTCTCTATACCATCAAAAGCACCACCACAAATAAATAATATATTCTTTGTGTTAACTGGTATCATCTTTTGATCAGGATGTTTACGTCCTCCCTGAGGTGGAACATTAACAATAGAACCTTCTAAAAGTTTTAGCAATCCCTGTTGAACACCTTCTCCACTCACATCTCTGGTGATAGAAGGATTATCTCCTTTTCTAGCTATTTTATCCAACTCATCTATAAAAACTATGCCCTTTTCGGCTGCTTCTACATCATAATCAGCAGCTTGTAATAAACGTGTTAATATTGATTCAATATCTTCACCTACATATCCAGCTTCCGTTAAAACAGTAGCATCAACAATAGTAAAAGGCACCTTTAACATCTTTGCAATAGTCTTTGCAAGTAAAGTTTTACCCGTACCTGTACGACCAACCATTACAATATTAGACTTTTCTATTTCTACATCATCATCTGTTTGAGGTTGAAAAAGTCTTTTATAATGATTATAAACAGCAACAGCTATATGTTTTTTAGCTTCATCCTGCCCTATCACATACTGATTTAAGAAATCCTTAATTTCCATAGGTTTCTTTACATCAGATTCATTTATTTTTAAACTTGTTTTTTTATTTTTTGCTTCCTCTTGAATAATTTCATTAGCTTGAATTGCACATTCATCACAGATAAATCCATCCTGACCAGCAATAAGCATATTTACATCCATCCTTGAACGTCCACAAAAAGAACACTTATCCATATTATTTTTCCTTTGTTAAAATAGTATCAATCATTCCATAAGCCTTTGCTTCTTCAGCAGTCATCCAATAATCTCTATCTGAATCTTTCTCAATTTTCTTAAAAGTATTTCCTGAATGCTCAGATATTATGGTATATAATTCTTTTTTTAGTTTCATTATCTCTCTAGCTGTAATCTCAATATCTGAAGCTTGCCCTTGAGCTCCTCCCAATGGCTGATGAATCAATACACGGGAGTGTTTTAAAGCTGAACGCTTACCTGCAGTACCAGCACAAAGCAATACAGCTCCCATTGAAGCAGCCATTCCTGTGCAAATAGTAGCTACATCACAAGCTAAATATTGCATAGTATCATATATACCTAAACCTGCATATACAGATCCTCCTGGGGTGTTAAAATAGATTTGTATATCCTTACCAGGATCTGAAGAATCTAGAAATAATAATTGTGCCATAATTATATTAGCTACATCATCATCAATAGGTACACCCAAAAATATAATTCTATCCATCATTAGTCTGGAAAAGACATCCATACTAGCAACATTCATTTGTCTTTCCTCTATAATAGTAGGAGATATATAACTATCAGTAACGGACTTAAATCTATGCAAATTTAAACTACTGATACCACGATGTTTCATCGCATATTTTGCAAATTCATCTTTATCAAACATATTGTTTCGCTTAATTTATTGTACTTTAATTTGCAAATATAATAAAATTATTTTCCACATCAAACGATTATATATTAAGCCTAGTTTTAATTATTCTTTTTTTGTTTTATTTAATAAATCAGAAATAGCTTTTATTATCAACTATTTATGCACAATAAAACTTCTATAAATCATTCTTAACTCTGTTTGACATAGTAAACTTTATATACCAATCATAGAAATTCTGCATCCCTTCCATCAATTCTACCTTAGGTTTATAATCAAAATCTTTCTGAAGTTTTGTGACATCAGCATAAGTAAGAGTAACATCTCCAGCTTGCATACCAACATACTCTCTGTATAATTTTTTATGTGAAACTTCCTCAATAACATCTATAAATTCACTTAAATCTACAGGTTTAGAATTTCCTATATTATATATTTCATAAGGAATTTCAAATACTGGAGGGGAAGGTAATATATTTATAATTCCTCCAACAATATCGTCTATATAAGTAAAATCTCTTTTCATCTTACCATTATTGAAGACTTTGACGGTCTTACCTTCAATTGCTGCTTTAAGAAATATATATGGAGCCATATCTGGACGACCCCAAGGCCCATACACAGTAAAGAACCTTAGTCCAGTTGTAGGTATATTATATAATTGGCTATAACAATAAGCCATCAATTCACCTGATTTTTTGGTAGCTGCGTAAAGACTTACGGGTTTATCTGTTTTTGCACTCTCAAGATAGGGAGCTTTAGTCGTACGTCCATAGATACTACTAGAACTAGCATATAATAAATGCTTTACTGGATAATTTCTACACGCCTCAAGAATATTCATAAATCCAACTATATTAGATTGTATATATGAATCAGGATTCATTAGAGAATATCTAACTCCAGCCTGAGCTGCTAAATTACACACATAATCTGGACGCTCTGTACTAAAAAGTTCATTTAGAGCCTCTTTATCAGTGATATCTAATTTCAAAAATTTAAATAAAGGATATTTCTTACTATGTATAAAACCTAATTTTTCCTCATCAAAATCAATACCTATGTCTTTAAGTCTTGCCAATTTTAAATTTTTGTCATAATAATCATTCATATTATCACAACCCACAATTTCATAATCTCCAGTAAACAGTGTACTAACAAGGGCATGACCAATAAAACCTGCTACGCCTGTAATTAATATTTTCATATCTTTAACTTTAATGTATAAGCAAAAATACGATAAAAAAATTATTCTTATATTTAATAAATATAAAATATCCTAAATAAATAGGAAATTTAAAATAATACTATTCCTTTTCCGAATTTTTAATACTTCTGTTGCCCAATATAAGATTTCTAGAATATGCAATAAAACCAACAGATTGTCCAAGTAGTAATACAGGATCTAGTCTCAATACTGCATAACTAATTATTATACCCGAACCTATCAAACTTATAAGCCAAAAACCTATAGGCAGAGTAGATTGATGTCGACGATAAGAATAAATCCATTGATAAATAAAACGTAGAGTAAAAATAACTTGTCCAGCTGAACCAAAGATTACCATCCAAAGAGGAATGTCTTTATGATGAAAAAATTGCGCCAAAAATTGGTCTGAATTATAAAAAGCATAAGTAATTGCTAACCATGGGGTTCCTAACAATAGGACTCTAAGTAAAAATGGGATTTTTCTCCAAACACCTCTTAGATTTAAATTCCATACATAGATATAATAGGAAATTATTTGTCCAAGTATTATAGAAAAATCATCACGTAACCATCCATAAATAAACAGGAGATAACTACCAGCAAGACTTAACACCCAAAATATTGTAGGAGAAACAATTTTTTTGGAACGCTCAGATAAAATCCATTGAATTAGGATTCTAGCTGAGAAAAAGGCTTGAGCAAGAAAACCTATTACATAAATCATCCTCTAGTTTGTTTTAGATTTATATTATTACCAACTATCTTATAATTTATATATCTCTTAGCCATCCATCTATAGGCAAAACAGTCTTTAAAGGGAGCAACTAATCTATTCCATAAATTAAATTTGGAATCACCTGCCACACGTGGAAAATGACGTACAGGAATCTCCTTAAACTTACCTCCATCTTGTAAAAGTATGAGTGCCGGAAGAAACCTATGCATTCCAGTAAAGAATGGTATACGTTTAGCATAAGAGGCTTGCATGACTTTCAACGGACACCCTGTATCAGTCGCACCATCATGAGTCATCATACGACGGAATCCATTTGCAAATTTAGATTGAAATTTTTTAAAAGCAGTATCCTTTCTATTAGCTCTAACACCCATTACTAAAGGAAAATCTTCAGCACTTTCTAATAGGAGATTAAAATCCTCAGGAGCAGTTTGCAAATCAGCATCTATATATCCAATATATCTACTTTCGGCCATATCTATTCCAGCTTTTAAAGCAGCACTAAGACCTGCATTCTTTTCAAAACTTATAAAATAAAAAGAATCATATAAGGCACATATTCTTTTAAGTCCATCTTCACTTTTATCCTTTGAACCATCATTTACAAAAAGCACACATGTATGACACGAAGCTATCTTTAAATATGTACTTAATTTTTTTTCCAAAAGGTCTATATTGTCTTCCTCATTATATACAGGTACAACTATGGTAAAATCAAAATTAGATGTAGGATTCATTATTTTTTATTTAATACATTAACGTAATATTCAAACTTTGGATCATGATGTTTATCCGATTTAGGGCGTCTATTATCATCAAAATGTCCTATATGAATTATTTGTAGAGAATTTAAGCGACTTTTAGATAAAATTTCATCTATTGGCTTATGTGTTAAAAAAACACATGGTAAAGCTAAGTCTACTGCTATAGAATCTGATAAAGCCAAAGGATGGATTTCTCTACAAGCTGCATAAACTAATTCTATACGCAACTCTTCATCTGGTAGATGATAAAATTTTAAATCCTTTAATTCTTCCATATTCCTAGTTTGCGAGATAGAATTAAAATCAGGATTATTTGCCAAATTTCCAACATATGGCATTAGTGCAATCTCTGCAAATAGGAACAAAGTAACAACCCCATACATAAGATTAAAAACTCCAGATTTCCATCCTGAATAAAATAAATATGCAGCAATAGCCCATATAACTACACTCTCTATGATTAAAGCTAACAAACTCATATTACCCGACTTAAATATAAATAAATACATACCAATGGGTAAAACAGCTACGACGAAAGCTATCAAATAGATATTAATCTTATAAATAATCTTATCCAAACTTAACTTAGAACTCCTAAACAGAACTCCCTTCCAATATACTATCAACTCAGCTATTGTATAAGCAGCTGGAATCAAAATGGGTAATAAATATCTATTTTTCTTTTCTGGTAATAACGACAATAGGACTAGTTGAAATAATAGCCACATTATCATAAAGAGATTTTCCCTAGTCATCTTAAATTTGGACCTTACAAAAGGCAATATAATAGCACTCAATAGTAATAAAGCCCATACACCTGTTTCAAGGAAAAATGTACTATAATAGTACCAAGGCCTAACATTATGATTTATCCATGCTCCAGATTCCTTATGAATAACATAACTAAATTCATCATAATGAAATACAAGTAATAGTATATACCACCAAGTACTTATGATTAGCATAACTACTACCATCAATATTAATGACTTAAATTTTCCCTTATATTTTAAATTTTTGAGAAATGGTAAGGATAATAAAAAAGGTAGTAGGAGGGCATAAAAAGAAACAGGTCCCTTACTCAAAAATGATAAACCCATAAATATGCCAGATAATAAAAATCCAAATAGATGAGGTCCCTCCCGTTTAAGAGCTCTAAATAGAAAATAAATGGCACCCAACATAAACGAGTGACAATAAATATCCCAACTCGCTGTTCTACCCATAAGTATTATATTATAAGACGTCATTAATACTAAAGAGGATACTAAAGAAAAATTTCTATTAGAAGTAAGTTCGTAGGCCAATTTATACAGAAAGAAGACTAACAATAATGCTATTAGCCCAGCCATAATACGTTGTAGTATTAGATTATCGGGACTTATATATTCAACTCCAGCCGCAATCCAAGTTGGAAGAGGCGGTTTTTCCAGCCTAAGTTCTCCATTCATGGTAGGAATCATATAATTACCTTTAGAGACCATTTCTCTGGCAGTTACTATATTCCGAGATTCCATAATCCCTGGAAATAAAACTTTATTATTTACAAAAAATGTAGAAATCCCTATAAATATAATAAGTATAATATCTCGAGTTGTACCTTTCATATATTGTGTATTTATAAAGCTTATTTTCAACAATAAGCATACCATTTTATTACAAAGACAAAAGATAAAACAAGTTAAATTAACGTATAATTAAACTTTTGCCTATCTTCAATGTAGTACGCCTAGTAATCTTATTTAATTTACAAAGACGTGAAATTGATGTACCATAGTGAGAAGCTATTCCACTGAGAGTATCACCTCTCTTTATCCTATATATAAGTCTTCCTGATGCCTTTTTAGACTCAGAATCACTTTGACCATAGTGAGAATAAATACTATAATAGTGTTTTTTTAGTACTAATACTGAACTCCTCAATTTACCATTTTTAAAATCAACTACCCTTTGAGGATCGAAAGATTGACCATGGTAACGAGTTTCAAAATGTAGATGAGGTCCTGTACTTCTGCCAGTGCTTCCTCCCAATCCTATAACATCTCCAGCCTTTACCATTTCTCCATCTTTAACATCCCTTCTGGATAAATGACCATAATAAGTTTCCAGTCCATTAGAATGTCTTATTACAATAAGATTTCCATAGCCTCCAGTACTTCGAGAAGATAATGATATACGCACAATTCCGTCAAAAGCAGCTCTAACCTTATCACCTGTTCTTAAAGTTAAATCAACTCCTTCGTGCTTTCTCCCATATCTGAATCTATATGTAGAACGTACTTTACCTAGTACAGGAAGTACAAATTTATGCAGAGAATCAACTAAAACTAATTTTACAGAATCCTTTAAATCTGAAGATGACAAATTTCTATAAGCATGTATAGACCTACAATTCCAATCTCCATCCATATAACTATCATCGGTAAAAGGGCGTCCTAAGTCCATATATTCCCAATGGTCTGCATAAAGAATAACCTTTTTAAACTTGTCATCAGTACTAAGAGTATCTACAATTTTGGAAGTAGATACTATCTCTTTACTTTCATCAGAAGAAATTAAAGATTTTAGTTTTTTAATTTCATTATTGAGACTATCTATTTTACATTGTGAAGAATATAATTTCCCTTGTAATAGACTATTATCATCATTTCTTGCTATGGTCTGATCACTTACTATCTCCTTATGCGATATACAACCAATTACTAAAACTCCCAATATAAATAAAACGAAACCTTTCATACTTATAACTTTTCTAGACTAACAAATACACATAACTAACTAAGGACGTATGCAAATACTACGCTCTCCGACTAATATCTACTAAACAAATACTATGATGAATGCTTGTAAAGTAACAAAAGTATAAAAAATGCGTTTAAAATCAATATTTAAAGCCTTATTTTATGTTAACGAAGCAAATCTAAGGATTTATAATCTCCTTATTATAATAATTCCACAGAAATAGAAGACAATGATTTCATTTTTAAGAAATCAATATTATTAATCAATGACAATCCTCTAAAATTATTTCCTAATCTCGAATATAATTTAGAAAGATAAAATAATATATCAGTATCTACAGGAGGCAAATTATTTGCCACATAAGAAGGCACCAATAATCCGCTATAAAATTCTAATTTTTCAATTTCCCTAAGACAGCCGTCAGTATTAACAATACTCTCTAATATACCTTCCTCATCTAATATAACATAAGAATTAGTAAGCAGTTCTGATTCGGGTAAATAAATATAATTAGAAGCTATCTTTCGCATAATAAATTTAAGAATTACTTTTTAACGTTCTTTTTCCCATTATTTTTCTTCTGCTTTAATTTCTTTTTATTCCTTAACAACATTTGTTTATGATATTCTCTTTGCCTTTTTAATTCATCCTTTAAAAACTTAAGAGTTCTCTTAGGTGTATAAACTTTATTTAGCTCAAAATCTGATATAGTTATATCCCTATGTTTTAATTTCTTTAGTTTATCGCATTCCATTAAATGAATTTCTAGAATTGAATATGTCGAATCCACATACTGAGACCAATTATAACTACGATTTATAGTATCATTAAGCACTCTCAATTTACGTACAAATAAAGTATCATATACTAATATCATCTCATGACTCTGCAAGGTATCCTTCACTTTAAGTTTCTTATTAAAAGGTTTACCCTTTTTTATATAAGTAGTATCTCTATAATAAATGGTATCTCTCACATGAATACTATCTTTTTTAGATACTAAGGCCAAAAAATAAGAATTTATCATATTATTCTTACTTTTATCTGTAGAATCAAATCTAACCCTACACTTAAATTTATAATTTCCTGCTTTCAGTGAATCTATTCGTAAAATAGTATCCTTACGATATTTCGTTAAGAAAATAGTGTCTACATTCTCCATTAAATTAATAGTATCATTCTTTTTCAAAATTTTCATGACTCTATTAACCTTAGTAAGTTCCCTATTCAAAGAATCCAATATATCATCATACATCTCGCTAAATTCCTTAATTTCCGAAGAATAATACAACATACATTCATCGAATTCAGCCTTATTAATACCGTATTTTTTATATAGATTATTATAATATTTATAATTCTCTTTCTCGTCAATTCCAGAACTTCTCCTTTCAGCACTTAAAATTCCATCAGTTCTATGCATATCTAGTAGCAAATCTTTAAATTGATTCAAATCCAATGGCAACTCTTCTTTACAAGCAGCAAAACTAGTAAATAACAATATAATTATAATAAATCTCTTCATACTTTTAAATTTTTCCATTATCCAAATTCCCTAATAAATTGAGAACTAGTTTAAGCATTCATTTTTTGAAATAATGTATAAATAATCAAAGTAATTTACATTATAAGTCAAATATATACTTTAAATTTTATTTCTTTAATTTTCTTATTATTGACGAAGCAAATAAGAAATCATCTAAACAACTAACTCCTGAATTAATAATATCCTTACTACTTCCCTCCCATGCTTGTTTCCCCTCATTTATAAAAAGTATATTTTCACCTATTTCAAAAACAGAATTCATATCATGAGTATTAACAACAGTGGTCATTTGATATTCAGAAGTCAGTTCCTGAATCAAATTATCTATAACAATTGATGTCACTGGGTCTAATCCTGAATTGGGTTCATCACAAAATAAATATTTAGGTTTCATTACTATTGCCCTTGCAATAGCAACTCTTTTTTTCATCCCTCCACTTATTTCACTAGGATATAAATTTTCAACATTTACTAAATTAACCTTGTGAAGCACATTTATAGCCTTTTCAATTTTTTCTGATTTTGACAATGAAGTAAAAATATTTAAAGGAAACATTATATTTTCTAGTACTGTTTGAGAATCGAAAAGAGCTCCTCCTTGAAATACAACACCTATTGTCTCTCTCAGCTTTTTTAATTCTCGAAGAGGCATTCCAACCACATTAGTACCATCAAAAAATATACTCCCACTATCAATAGTATGCAATGATATCAATGATTTTAATAATACTGTTTTACCCGACCCACTCTTGCCTATGATAAGATTAACCTTACCCGTTTGAAAAGTAACATTTATATCAGATAAAACTTGTTTACCATTAAACGACTTATTTAATCCTTTAACTTCTATCATTATAACATAATTTGTGTTAATATTAAATTTGCAAGCAAAATACATATTCCACTATCCACAACAGCCTTAGTTCCTGCCTTACCTACTTCCAAGGCACCTCCCTTTACCGTATAACCATAAAAAGCTGGGATTGTTGTAAAAATAAAAGCAAAAACTACTGTTTTTATTATAGAATAGGTCACATAATAAGAATTAAATGAAAAATGCAAACCAGTAATAAAATCTTCATAATTTACAGTTCCTGTCAATGCTCCACATAAGATACCGCCAATTATTCCTATAAAAACACTAAAAATATAAAGTAATGGATTCATAAAAATTGCAGCTATTACTTTGGGGCCAACTAAATAAGAAACAGAATTTACTCCCATAATTTCCAAGGCTTCAACCTGCTCTGATATCCTCATTGTTCCTATTTCTGAGGTTATATTACTACCAATTTTGCCCGCAAGCAACAAACTAACAATAGTTGAAGAAAATTCCAACAATAAAGTTTCCCTAGTTAGATAACCTATCATATACTTAGGTAAAAAAGGATTTCTCATATTATAAGCAGTCTGAAGAGTTACGACAGCCCCTATAAAAAAAGAAATAATAACCACTAAGATAATGGAATTTAAACCTAAATTTTCTATTTCATCAAGAATACGTTTAAAATAAACATGTCTTTTCTCAGGTTTTGAGAAAATTCTTGAAATAAATAATATATATTGACCAAATTTAGTTAAAAATTTCATTTTATTAAACTTTATATGATATATCAAATTCATTAAAAATAAAGAATAATTGACTTTAGAAGAGTCTTACATAGATAAATATTTAAGCCAGACTAATCCTATACAAAGGAAAATATAAAATAGCACAACCACAAATTTTAAAGCAAATTTCTTTGAAAACTTAAATTTTAATCATATCTTGTTCCGAGGTATAGCAAGTTTTATTGCATAATAAATTAAGAAAAAATGGAGAAAAACTCTTTTTGTTTAATAATGGCTGGAGGTATTGGAAATAGATTGTGGCCTATAAGTAATGATGAATGTCCAAAACAATTTTGCGATATCTTAAACGTTGGTAAAAGTCTATTAAGACAAACATATGAAAGGATTCATACTCTATTTGCAGATGACAGAATTATAATCATAACAGGTCAAGAATATATCAATTTGGCCATGTCTCAAATTCCAGAACTTCCAAAAGAAAATTTCCTTAAAGAACCCTATATCAGAAATACTGCAACCTGTATAGCCTATGCAGCTTATAAACTAAACTACAAATATCCAGATTCAGCAATGGTAGCCATTCCATCTGACCATTTTATTACAAATGATTTAGCATACATAAATAATATAAAACAAGGATTTGAATATATAAAAGCTAATGGAGGATTAATGGTATTTGGGAAACGTCCAATTAGAGCAGAAACTCAGTACGGCTATATTCAAGTTAAAGATTACAAAGAAGATAAAAGAATATACGATGTAAAAACATTTACTGAAAAACCTAATGAAGACTGGGCTAAAATGTTTTATGAATCAGGAGAATTTATGTGGAATCTAGGTATATTTATATGGAAGACTAAGGATATCATAAAAGAATTTAGTATTCACATGTATGACCTTCATCAACTTTTTACATCTAAGCCTAAATTTTACACTAAGGAGGAAGACAAATTTATTCAGGAAGTATATTGCCAATGCCATAGTATTTCAATAGATAGTGGAATTATGGAAAAATCATCTAATACTCATGTGCTTAAAGGAGAATTTGGATGGTCAGACATAGGTACATGGCACTCCTTCTATACAATAAGTAAGAAAGATAAAAATATGAATGCAGCAAATAACAAAAATATAATATTTAATAACTCTTCAAAATGCATGGTAAATACACTTGGAGAAAAGAAAGTTATAGTTCAAGGTATAAATAATATTATAGTAGCTGAAAGTCAAAAATACATTATGATTTGTAATAAAGAAGATGAATCTAAGATTAGACAATTCGAAAAATTATTTAGACTAGAAAATTAAATTTTCTTCATCTTAAGTTCTTCTATTCTAGCATTATCTACACTTGTAATTTCAATAACGAATCCATCTGACTCCAATATATCTCCAACTGAAGGTATACTTTCATTTACAAATAGAATATAACCAGCCAATGTTTCATATTCTTCTCGCTCAGGTATATCCATGTGATATTTCTCATTTAAATAATCTACCTCTAATCTACCCGAAAAAAGATAACGTCCATCTGGAAGTAAAGATTCTGTAAGTTCCTGATGGTCATGTTCATCTTCAATCTCTCCGAAAATCTCCTCCATAATATCCTCCATAGTAACTATTCCTGCAGTTATACCAAACTCATCTACAACAACAGCCATACTCTTATGCTTAGTAATAAATACTTTTAATAAACGTTGAGCTGACATTGTCTCAGGAACTATTATAATATTTGAAATAATATCTGTAATACTATTAGGATGTTTATAAAGCATGGAAATATGAATATAACCCACAATATCATCTATACTATCTTCATAAACTAATATTCTGGAATAGCCTGTCTTTACAAAGAGTTCCTTTAAATCTTCTAAGCTACTATCCATTGGCACAGCGACGACATCTGTTCTAGGAACTATGCATTCGCGTAATTTTATTTTAGAAAAATCTAAAGCATTCTTAAAGAATTTTATTTCATTATTTTGAGAATCCTCTTCGTCTGTATTTTCTCTTTCATGAAGTAAATTATCTAAATCTAATTTTCCAAAAACCACAGTTTGCTCTTTAGAATTAATCTTTTTTCTCGTAAAAAGCCATATCAAAACAGAACCTATCTTAACAGATAACCATGATACTGGGTAGAAAATTAAATAGAAAAAGAAAACTGGTAAGGCAAATATCTTTAGTAGCTTATTGGGGCGTAATTTAAAAAGAGCTTTAGGCAGAAACTCTGCAAAAACTATAATAATCAAAGTAGAAATTATAGTTGTAATAAGTATTATTGTTCCTATATTTAAATTTAAGGTGCCTAGAAAATTCTGTAAAAAGCCTGTCATTTTAGCTCCATAGATAACCATAACAGCATTATTACCAACTAATATAGTTGTAATATACATGCCAGGATTATGCAAAAAGAACTCTAGCAATGAAGAACTTATTCCATTTTCATTTCTATCTATCTCTATCTGCAATTTATTTGAAGAAAGAAAAGCAATTTCCATTCCTGAAAAAAAGGCAGAAAACAAAAGACATACCAATATACTAATAATCACTCCCACTATTTTGGTTTTGCTATTTCTACAATTCCTGTAATATTTTTTATTACTGGATTTTTTAGATCTTGATCTGACTCAAATCCATCATTTCCTTCAATAATCTCTCCATCCTTTGTTAATCTAGTGTAGGCATCAGAATATATAAGCTTTTTATTCATATCCCAATAGAGTAGTTCTGTCTCCAGTTTTGCACCTTCATTATTTACTAGAACAACATCTCCACGTGCAATCCACAAATTATCCTTACCTATTTTTTTGGCATAATTTGATCTAAAAGTTCCTTGTATACTTCTGTCTGTATTATACAATATTATTTTAAGACCAGAGGGAAACTCTTGGAGATTATCATCTTTTCGTTTATATTCTATGTATTTAGGTGTAACTACTTTATATTTTATTCTAGCTGAGTCCGAATAAATCAACTCTACACTATCTCCAATCATTGTTGGATAATCTATATTTTCAATTACTTTCTTTACATCATTAATATCATTCTTACATGAAAATAGCATCATTATCCCCAAGGAGATAATAATGCCATATACTATGTCTTTTCTTATAATATTTAACATATTATTTATTATAATGAGCAACCGTAGTTTCTTGTATCCAATCACCTATCTTCACCTTATGTCCTTCATGGATTTCTCTAAAGAAACCTTCATCTTTTGATGGGAAATGTGCTGAATAAGTACTAATCAATTTATTTGCCTCAGCAGCTACACTTGGATCTATAGCTTTCGCTCTTTTGAATTTATCTACAGCAGCCCAATATACAGAAGCATGTTCAAAAGAATCTGAACCATAATTCTTGCTATAAAGAGCATAAGCTCTTCCGATTAAGATATAAGCTACGCCTGATTTTGGATTCAACTGAAGAGTCTTTAAAGCATATTTTTTAACTGCTGGGAAATTATTTTTAGAAAGAGATACATAAGCAAGTTTAATAAAGTATTCTGCCTTATCCTGATCATTTGTACTCTTATCTATAGCTTCAAGTAGATATTTCTCCATCTTATCAAAATCTCTACGTTTACCAAACATCATTGCAAGTACATATGCTGAATGAGCATCTGGTTCTGCTTTATACAATCCTTCTGCAATTTCTGTATATAATGGTAAATCTTGACATTCTCCTCTTGCCAAAATAGACTCTATGTTTTTCATAACTTCCACATTACCCTTATTGGCCTCAAACTTCTTTCTTAACATTTTACCTAATACATTACAATCTGCGATACCAGCATCAAAAAACATTGCATTAAGTTTATTCATCAACATATCACAACCTTTTCTAGAATTCTGTATCCATTTATTTGTTACATCAGAGCATTTTTCAAACAAATGAATATATTCTTCCTGAGTCATAGCCTTATTTTCAAACAAATAAGAACCAGCCCTAAGTAAATTCTGAATTACAGGAGGAAAAGATTTAATACCCTTTAATTCGAAAGATTCAGACAACACGGCATAAGCTGCTTTAACATCATCTAAATTCTCACTAAATCTAAGCATAGAAGTTCCCTTTTTACCTAAAATATAACCTCTATCATAATTTCTATAATTAGAAAAATATTTAATACGTTGATCGTAAACCATCATTAAAGTATCTTTATAACCTTTATTTTTGGTTTTAAGATACAAACTTCCTAATAGTTTTTCTCCATAAACATAAGTGTTAACTTGAAGAGCAGGAGCATTTAAAAAAACATAACGCCAATAAGGTAAGGCTTGTTCATAATTTCCTTGCTTAACCAATTCTGTATAAATAGAAGCATTCTCAATAGTTTTAGCACTATCAACACCAAATTTGGAATCCTTAGTTTGTGACATTGCTATACTTGCAAACAAACATATCCCTAACATTAAAGCAATGATTTTTTTCATAACGAATATCTTTTTTTAGTTTTTTATAATTTTCTGGTTTTCGTTTTAGTTAGCCACAAAATTAATTATTATTTTTTTAAAAAGCATAACTTAAATTAAAAAAAAAACAAAAACTTGTAGTTAATACTTAATTAATAGTTAAAATTTATGTATATAAATCTAAAATTTAACTTTTATTAATTTTCTTACACTATCGTTTTGTGATGTTCCAAAATTTTATTCAATCCAATCAGACCTAATTCATCATTAAATATGACATTCTCTTTAGTATTTCCCTTCATAAAGAAATTATATCCCCCAGTAACAATTACCTTTGAATTATTATTTTTCTTCGTAAACTCATCTATATAAGCTACTACCTCAAAAATCATACCATTTATCACACCATTTACTATAGCTGTTTCTGTAGAATTTCCTATCTTATCATAAACAAGCGTAGATTCTAATAGAGGTAACTTCGCAGTATGCTCATGTAAAGATAAAAATCTTATATCTACCCCCGGAGATATATTACCACCTATAAAATTCCCTTTAGAATCTATATAATTATAAGTTATAGCCGTTCCCATATCAATAACCAACATTTCACAACCCTTATACAATTCACAAGCTCCCACACAATCGGCTATTCTATCAAAACCTAAGGATTCCATATTGGAATATTTTATACCTATAGGAAGGTTCATTAAAGGATTAGTCTCTATGTATAGAGCTGCATTTTTTTGTAGTGTTTTTTTAAAGTTTTCCTCTAATATCCCACTTGCAGATATTATTGTATCATAACAAGAATTTTCAGAAATAGCTAGCAATTCTGTATAACTACGCCCTCTACATACTATCTTAAATTTATCAAATAATGCAAATTTAAGCCTTGTATTACCTTTATCAACAACTAAATTCATAATATTAACTTTTAGTACCACATATACTATACAATCCTTCAATACATGATGCCATCTTTCTTATAGATGTAACATCTTTAAAAATTAGTACCAATTTCCCATTTCTATCCTCCAATGAACATCTAAATACTTGTTTCTTTATAAATTCTAATACCTTAGTAAAAACTACACTTTGGTAATATACTGAATTTTGGTCAGATACCAAATATAATGTCATATTATGATTCTTAGCAAAAACGCGTTCAATTCCTACCTTAATGCATTTATGTCTTATTTTTACAATCTCCATCAAATCATTAACTTGCCTTGGAACCTCCCCAAACCTATCACTAAGTTCATTTATAAAGCCCTTTAACTCATCGTCAGTTTCCATATTATCTAATATCCTATACAGCCTTACTCTTTCGCTAACATTAGCCACATAAGTAGCAGGAATTAAAGCTTCAAAATCAGTTTCTACAGTACAATCCAAAACAAAATGATCATCTTTACTTTCAATAGAATCATCCTTCAATTTAGGGTTCTCATTACGTATTTCCAATAGAGCTTCATTTAAAATTCTCTGATAAGTCTCATAACCTATTTCAGATATAAAACCTGATTGCTCAGCCCCCAATATATTTCCAGAACCTCGGATATCTAAGTCCTGCATAGCTATATTAAAACCGCTTCCGAGACCACTAAAGTCTTCAATTGCCTTTAATCTCCTACGAGATTCAGGATTTAGTAATTCTAAAGGAGGAGACAATAAATAACAAAATGCCTTACGATTAGATCTCCCAACTCTTCCTCTAAGTTGATGCAAATCTCCAAGTCCATAATTTTGAGCCTGATTTATAATAATTGTATTTGCATTAGGTATATCCAATCCAGATTCTATAATTGTAGTAGCTATAAGTATATCATAATCTCCTCTTATAAAATCATTCATCTTCTTCTCTAATTCGGTTCCTCTCATCTTTCCATGCACTACACAACATTTTACTTGAGGTAAAATTCTTTGTAACATACCTTTAATGTCCATTATAGTATCTACTCTATTATGAATAAATAATACCTGTCCATTTCTAGCTAATTCGTAAAGTATAACTTCTTTTATAACATCCTCATTAAATCTATGCAATTCTGTAACAATAGGATACCTATTGGGCGGAGGAGTTTTAATAATTGACATATCCCTAGCTCCCATTAATGAAAATTGAAGAGTTCTAGGTATGGGCGTAGCAGTCATGGTCAAAGTATCAACATTAAGTTTTATCTTTTTCAACTTTTCTTTTACACTCACCCCAAACTTTTGCTCTTCATCAATTATTAACAATCCTAAATCTTTAAATTTAACATCTTTTCCAGTAACTCTATGAGTTCCTATTAGTATATCAACTAGACCCGCCTCTAATTCCTTTAGAACTTTCTTTATATCTGCATTCTTTCGCATTCTACTTATATACTCTACTCTACATGGCATATTTTCAAGACGTTTTTTAAAGGAATTATAATGCTGATAAGCCAATATTGTTGTAGGTACTAGAACCACAACCTGCTTATTATCTGCAACAGCCTTAAAAGCAGCTCTCATCGCCACTTCTGTCTTTCCAAATCCTACATCTCCACAAACTAACCTATCCATAACTCTAGGTTTTTCCATATCTGACTTAACATCTCGAATAGCATTCATCTGATCGTCTGTCTCATCATATGTAAAAGAGGTTTCCATTTCTTCCTGCAGGTAAGAATCTTCAGAAAATGCAAAAGCTTTTTCCTCCTTACGCTTAGCATATAATTGAATTAACTCTCTAGCAATATCTTTAACTTTGGCCTTAGTTTTCTGCTTTAATTTATTCCAAGCATTACTTCCAAGTTTATTTATTGCAGGAGCAGAACTATCCTTGCCCTTGTATTTCGATATCTTATGAAGAGAATGTATTCCTACAAACAATTCCGAATTATTTTTATAAATAAGTCTTATTGTCTCTTGTTCACTACCATTATTATTAATCTTAACAAGTCCTCCAAATCGTCCTATTCCATGATCCATATGCACCACATAATCTCCAGGATGAAGATTATTCAATTCATTAATAGAAATAGACTCTCTCCCTTTTCTGATTTTAGTCGTCTGTAACCTATATTTGTGATAACGATCAAAGATCTCATGCTCCGTATATAAACAAATCTTTAGAGCCTCATCATAGAATCCATAATGCACAACTCCCTTTAGCTTATTAAATTTTATATCGTAGCCCTTATCTATAAATATATCGTTAATACGTGTTAATTGTAATTCATTATTAGAACATATATTTATGACATATTCATTAGACTTCATAGCTATTAGAGTATCAGCTAGTATATCAAAATGCTTATTTACTGTAGGTTGTAATTTACAATGCAAATCAATTTTCATTCCCCTATAATACAAATCTAAACCCCATTCAGCAACATCATTAATATCTATAAAACTCATCAATTTCTCGGGGTCAGTAAGTATGTCTTGGGCAAAATCATCATCTCTTATAGTTTTAATCTTACTATACAAGTACTGACCATTTTCTATCCACCACAAAGTATTTTCAGGTAACCACTCAAAAAAATCTGTATATTTATACTCTACTTCTGAATTGCTCAAATCAGGTACAATTGATATATCATCTGTTTTATCTCCTGAAAGTTGCGTTTCTACATCAAAATATCTGATAGTCTCAATGTCATCTCCAAAGAAATCTATTCTTATTGGCAGCTCCTCTGAATAGGAATAAACGTCGAGAATACTTCCCCTTATAGAAAATTGTCCAGGTTCATAAACGAATTCAACCCTTTCAAAACCCACATTAATTAGATTTTTTTCTATAGTAGTCATACTAATAGAATCTCCCAACTTAACTCTAACAGAGAACTCATCCATTGTTTCTTTTTGCACAACCTTTTCTGCAAGAGCTTCTGGATATGTTACAATAATAGTAGCCTTATTATCTTTAATACTATTTAAAGTCTCTGTACGCACCAATATAGAATCATTATCTCTTTCATCATTTGAAATCCTTCTTCGATAAGAGGAAGGTAGATAATTCACTTTTTTATTATCTATAAATTGCTGTAAGTCGTTATAAAAATATGCAGCCTCTTCTCTATCTGTCAAAACAACTATTTGAGTCTTTTTAGTCCTTGTAAATACAGCACTCACATAAATGGCTAACGAAGATCCTGCACCATTTAATAATCTTAATTTAACATTATCAGAACCTGATACATTTCTAACTAACTTATTTACGACAGGAGATTCAATATAGTTATCTAATATCTTTTTAATTTCATCCATCTGCACCTAATCTACTTTATTCATTTTCATTATTATTCTTTAAAATAAATACGCTTAACCCTATGAGATACACTTGTAAGTATTTCATAAGGGATTGTTCCTAATTTATCTGATATATCAGAAACTTTTATATTTTTTCCAAATATCTCTACTCTATCTCCAATCTTAGCATCTACATCTGTAATATCTATCATACAAACATCCATACAAATGTTCCCAACTATTGGAACTTTTCTTCCATTAACAAAAACATTGCCAACCCCACAACTTAAATGTCTATTCAGTCCATCCGCATAACCAATAGGTATTACTCCTATCTTAGAATCTCTACTCAAAAGACCCTTACGTCCATAACCTATAGTATTTTCCTTAGTTACATATCTAATTTGAGAAATATAGGTATTTAGAGAACTTACTGGATTTAAATTAGCTCCATTAAAACTTATTCCGTGAATTCCTATACCTAATCTAACCATTTCAAAAGAATACTCAGGAAATCTTTCAATCCCAGCAGAATTGAGTATATGTCTTATTATTTTATAATCAAAAGCCTTCTGAAGTTTATCTGACATCCTAATAAACTTTTCAATTTGCATTTTTGTAAAATCGTCCTGAGTACTATCGTCACTTACTGCCAAATGAGAAAAAACAGAACAAACCCTTAAATGATTACTCTTTTTGAAATAATCCAATAAACGATCTAGCTCATCTTCATTAAAACCAGATCTATTCATACCAGTATTGAACTTTAAGTGTATGGGATAATCTTCAACACCATGATGCTCGAGTTCTTTATCAAATTTACTAAGCACATCAAAAGAAAATATTTCTGGCTCTAAATTAAATTCTATCATATTATCAAAAGGGGAAATCTCAGGATTCATAACAGCAATAGGAATGCGAACACCAGCTGCTCTAAGTTCTACTCCCTCATCTGCAAATGCAACCATAAGATAATCTACCCCTCTTTCTTGCAAAAACAAAGCAACATCTCCCTCACCACTTCCATAAGAACACGCTTTTACCATAACAGCAAGTCTTGTCTTATTTGGAATCTTAGATCTAAAATAATTTAGATTATTACTCATTGCATTGAAATCCACCTCTAATACTGTTCTATGAGATTGTTTCTGTAACATTTCTCCTATAAATTCGAACTTAAACTTTCTAGCTCCTTTTATAAGTATTATTTCATTTTTATAATTTTCTCTATTTTCCTGTCTCAAAAAACTATTGGTAGTTGGATAATACTTAGAATTCTCTACATTAAAATAATGTCTATATTTTTCAATATCTTCGCCAATACCTATAAACTTTGATATATTAGTCTTTGAAACCATAGCCCCAATCTCCTTATAAAGATAATCCTTCTCAATAGAGTTGTCAATAAAATCTGATAAAATCAATACTCTATCTTTAGACTTATCCTGGATATCAAGAGTGTTTAATGCTAAGCTAAATGATTCAAAATCTGAATTGTAGTAATCATTGATAAGAAGACAGTCATTAACCCCATTTTTTATTTCCATTCGCATGGCAATGGGCTGTAATGTAAGCAACCTCTCTTTAATTTTTTCTAATTTATAACCTTTATAAAGCATAAATGAAATTACTGTCATAGCATTCTCATATGAAGCTATATCAGCAAAAGGAATAGTCAGTACAGCACTTTCATCCTTAAAATCTACTTTAAAACTCCTTGTATTAGAACTTAAAGATTTACTTGAGAAAATAACATCGGGATTTATAATATATTTTGTAGAATTTTCCCCTAAAAATAATTCATCATTAGTCTTATCTATGAGATTTGCTTCCTTCCATGTAAACAATAAGGTACTTGGCTTTAAATAATATCTTAAAATAGAACTAATCTTCCCATTCTTACATATAACTACTTTGCAAGAATCAAATAATTTTATTTTTTCTACTAACTTTTCAGTCAAATTCTTAAAATTTTCGGAATGAGCATCCCCTAAATGTGTAAAAATTCCTATCTCAGGTAAAATTATTCTTTGTAATTTCTGCATTTCTTTACACTTAGAAATACCTGCTTCGATAAAAGCTAAGTCAGTATCTTTACTTAATCCCAGAAGGGATAAAGGAACTCCAATTTGAGAATTATAACTACGAGGACTACGATATATATTAATATCATTATTAAATAAGTGAAAAAGCCATTCCTTTACAACAGTTTTACCATTACTACCGGTAATACCTACAATTTCTCCCTTATTTTCTTTCCTTCTATATAAGGCCAATTCCTGTAAAGCCGACAAAGCATCCTCACAATAAATAATATTTACATTCAAAAGAGATAAAAATTCTGAGCGCTCTTCAGTTACAATAAAGTTTGTAATCCCCTTCCTATATAGGTCAAGTACAAAATCATTTCCATTAAAATTACTACCTATTAATGCGATAAACAAGGAATTCTCAGTATTGACAGCCATTCTACTATCAACATAAATATTGGATATAGAGTTAATCTTTCCGCTTGTACTTATACTTCTACAAACGCCACTAGTTTCTAAAATTTGTGAAATCTTTTCAAAATTAAACATAGCAAATCATTTGTGTCAAAAGTAGTAAAAAAAGTTATATAAAGGAATAATTATGCATAAATTTGCACAAAGTCTCCTTTTGTTGCAATTATAACAAAGGAGCAAAAAGCCTAGCCATAGACTCTTTTATTTTAGCTTTCTTTTTACGCAGAATCCAATCATTAAGTGTTTGTATACTGCTATTTTTAAGATCATTATTTATAGTATCTGTCAACTTTTTAACAACGATATTATCATATATTATCAAATTTACTTCAAAATTCTGTTCAAAACTCCGCACATCCATATTTGCTGTTCCGACACTTGCTACAAGGTCATCTATAAGTATTACCTTACTATGATTAAAACCTTTCTTATACCAATATATTTCTACTCCAGCCTCCAACAACTCAGTCACATAAGAACGGGTACACCAATATGTTAACAAGGAATCTGATTTTCTGGGTAACAATATTTTGACTTCAACTCCACTCATTGCTGCTGTTTTTAAAGCATTAAGTGTTGTTTCACCAGGCATAAAGTAAGGAGTTGATATATAGACATTCTTTTTAGCCATATGTATCATTGAGAAATAAGCTTGCTGTATAGAAGCCCAATCACTATCTGGACCAGAAGCAACAGTTTGAATTGCCACATTTGAATCATTTTTCTTATGAGGTAAATAATTCTCCTTGTCAAGTAATAACTCTTGACACACAAAATACCAATCTATTAAAAATATAATCTCTAAGGATGTTACAGCTCCTCCTCCTACCTTTAAATGAATATCTCTCCAAATTCCTAGTCCCTCAACTCCATATAAATATCTATCTGCAAAATTAAGTCCTCCAACAAAGGCTACTTCTCCATCAACTACAATGATTTTTCTATGATTTCTGTAATTTGTTTTAAAATGCCAAAACTTTACAGGCGAAAAAGCATATATAGCCACACCTGCATCTCTTAACTCCCTAACAAAAGTCTTTGACAAACTCCAAGACCCCACATCGTCATATATGAACCTAACCTTTACACCCTCTTTTACCTTAGATATAAGCAAATCTTTTAATTTATTTGCCAAATTTCCTTCCTCAATTATGTAATATTCTATGTGTATATATTTTTTAGCATTTCCCAAAGAATCAAATATAGCTGGAAAAGTTTCAGACCCATTATTTAGAATATCAACTTGATTATGAAGAGTTAACATAGCTTTACTATTATTTAAAAGTAAAGTTATTAATTTCCTAACATCTGAAAGTTTCTCGTGTTTGAGCAAAGTAGATTTCTTTACAAACTGTCTATTTTTCTCATTCATGTATTGTAGCCATTTAATATCTCCAATACCCTTACGTGAAAACATCTTCTTTTTTCTATAATTTATGCCCAAATTAGCATAAAAGACAAAACCCAAAATAGGTATAGTTATAATAATAATAATCCAAGCAAGTGTTTTTATAGGATTTCTATTCTCCATAATAACATTGTATACAACAAATATTATAGTTAAAATATAAATTGTAATTATTGAATAAGTTATTATCTGATTTATATGCATAATAATAATAAATTTACAATTGATTCTCTCATATAAAACTCATCATACAAGAAAATACTACGTTTGCTAATATATAAAAAAAGTTAATAAAACACAATCTTTTATAATTTATTCTTCTTTTAAAATAGAAAGTTGCTTCTTTATTACTTCATAAGCGAATCCCCTACCCATTGCAAATTTTATCAATTTATTATTTTTAACGATTTTATCCACCTCATTTAACGATTTTGATTTAGTCCTTAATACTTTCAAACAAATAGCTTCATACTCTTTATCTGGAATACTTTGCAATGCACTATTTATTATAGAATCTGCTATATGTTTTGAATTTAACATAGCTGCAATTTTTAATTTTCCCCAATTATTGAATTTACATTTATCTCTTACATAAGCATTAGCAAATCTATTTTCATCCAGAAATTTATTTTCCTTTAGAAAAACAATAATATCTGTTACATCAGCCTCTGAAAGCGAATATTTCTTTAATTTTTCTCTAATATCAAATTCACAATATTCTTTTTTACTGCACATGGCAGCCATTGAATTTAGAGCTTTTTGCTTTTTCATACGCAACTTTTCTATCTAAAATCCTTAATTTTTCTTATAAAAACGAGAATGAATTATTCTAGGTTTAGAATTAATATCTCTTATTAACTTAATGTCAGTGAAACCCATATTATCTAAAAGATTTAATGTTTCTTCACCCAGGGATTCATTTATTTCAAAAAATATGTGACCTCCATCTTCTAGGTGTGTCAAAGCATACTCAGATATCCTCTTGTAGAATATTAGAGCATCTTCGTCTGGCACAAAAAGGGCCCTCGATGGTTCATAATCTAGTACTTCTGTACTCATTTGAGATTTTTCACATTCTCTTATGTAAGGAGGATTACTAATTATAACATCGAAGCTACCCTCCATTTCATTATTAACATCTAATATATCTGAAAGTTTAAAATCTACGTTAACTTTATTTAAAATAGCATTTTCCTTAGCTATTTTAAGAGCATCACGTGAAATATCGGTAGCCGTAACTTTAAGCAAGGGATTAGATAAGGCCAAAGCAATTGCAATAAAGCCACATCCCGTACCTATATCTAATAAAGATTTTGTATTTTTGATATTCTCATTTGCAAATAAAATTAATTCCTCTGTTTCGGGCCTTGGAATAAGAGTATCTTTGTTTAATTTCAGATATAAATCCATACAACATTTAAAACCTAATATATAATTTAAAGGTTCTCCATCTACTAATCTATTTACAATGCAAGTGAAATCCTTACATAATTCATCTTCCTGTGGCTCATTTTCTTTTAAATATATATCATTAGGAGAGAATTTAAAATTATCTACAAATATCGAAGATATAATTGCTTTTATCTCTCTATCATCGTACCTAAATCTCAACTTAGTTTTGGCAAAATTAATTAACTCTAAAATTGTATTCATAGTACAAATTTAGAATTTCTTTTACAATAAAAGTAAAATTCAATAAAAATTATGCAATAAAGCAAAAAAAGACTATCTTTGATATAACCATAGTTTTTATGGGCTAATAACTTTTATAATCTGAATAATTGAATAATAAATGCATTCATTAACTATTATAGTAATAGGTCATTCCTATAAAGAATTTGATAATTGTGAAAATGTAATAACCTTAGAAGATCCTTCAGTAAATAACTTAAAAGATACAGTAAGTCATATCTTCTCTAAATATACTTTGTTTGTTAATAATATCAATAACAATATTACAATTTTACCTGGGTCTATAGAGAGATTAAAAAACATTGCAAAAAGGACTAAATCTAAGTCTATTTATTCTGATTATGCTAATCTCATAAATGGTAAATTTCATGAAAATCCTCTACTAAAATATCAAATTGGGTCATTGAGAGATGATTTTGATTTTGGTCCCTTGATTCTTATTCAAAGTGATATTCTTAAAAATTGTGTTAGGAGACTCAATTCTCAACTACAATACTCGACATTCTACGAATTAAGACTTATGATTTCAGAAGTAGAATTACCCTACAGACTACCTGAGATATTAAGCGTAGTTGATAAAGAAAAGAGTAATAATTTAAGCCAATTCTCTTATCAAAAAAAAGAAAATAAAAATATTCAATTAGAAAAAGAAGAAGTTTGTAATAACCATCTCAAACGCATAGGAGCTTGGTTACTGCCAAATTCTCAAAAAATTGATTTTTCAATTTACGATTTTAATTATGAAGCATCTATTATAATACCTGTAAAGAATAGAGCAGCAACTATCAAAGATGCAATAGTTTCTGCCATAAATCAAAAAACTAACTTCAACTACAATATCATAGTTGTAGATAACTATTCCACAGATGGAACCTCGGAAATAATTAAAGAACTAGCAGAAACTAATAAAAAAATAATACACATAATTCCAGATTGTAAATACCTAGGCATAGGAGGCTGTTGGAATGAAGCTATAAACAGTAAACATTGTGGTAAATTTGCAGTTCAATTAGACAGCGACGATTTATATTTAAACGAGCACACATTACAAAAAATAATAGATAAATTTAACGAAGATAAATGTGGAATTGTTGTAGGTAGTTACACTATTGTCAATTTTAAACTCGAAGAAATACCTCCAGGCACTATATCTCATGATGAATGGACTATGAGCAATGGACACAACAATGCTCTTAGAATTAATGGATTTGGAGCTCCAAGAGCCTTTTACACTCCTTTGGTAAGGAAAATAAAATTTCCAAATGTAAACTATGGAGAAGATTATGCTTTGATGTTAGAAATTACAGGTAAATATAGATTATCACGAATTTTTGAGTCCATATATTTATGTCGTAGATGGGATGGTAATTCTGATTCAAATATAGATATTATAACACAAAATAACCATAATAGATATAAAGATACCATACGTACAATAGAGATACAATGTAGAAGGAAACGCAACCATAGAATATAAATTGACATGGAAAAATTATTACAAGAATTGCGTAAATCTCAACTCAGAGATTTTCCATTAGCTATTAAAAATTACTCTAATTTCAGTAATATAATAACAAGAAGCATAGATTTTGGTCTATTTAGCATATACATACAATACAATCCAGATAGAATAATATCTACGGGAGCTAATTTAGATGAGACTAGTAGATTACAAAGAAAATGTTTTCTATGTGCAGAAAATATGCCCAAAGAGCAAGAACATATAGAATATAACAAAAAATTTAGTATTTATATAAATCCTTTTCCCATATTTCCTTTTCATTTTACTATTCCACAGAAATCTCATACTCCTCAGAATATAAAAGAAAACATTGTAGATCTATTAAATTTATGCAAAGATTTTCCTAACTATTCAATCTTTTACAATGGTCCGAAAAGTGGAGCTTCCATTCCTGACCATATGCATTTTCAGATAATAAATAGAAATAGTTTAGAAATTGAGAAGGACTACAAAAATATTCAACTAGTACAAAATTTATATAAAAATAATAATTATTCTATTTCAATTATGAATAATTATATTAGAAAAGTAATTATACTAGAATCTAGGACTATGAAAGATAGCATAGAACAAACTAAAAAAATTTACAACATACTCCAAATGAATGCAGATTCTGAACCCAAGATGAATATTATAGCATGGTTTGATAAGGATAGTTGGATTACAACTATATTTCCTCGCAAGGCTCAACGTCCTGAGGAATATTTCATGCATGGAGAAGCAAAAATAATGTTTAGTCCCGGCTGTGCAGATGTTGGGGGACTAATTGTGGCACCTAGAATTGAAGATTATAATAAATATAATAAAGACATACTATATCATCTTTTCAAACAAGTAGTATTAGATGATAGAACTTGGAGTTCAATTATAAGAAAATTACAAAATCATTAAAAATGGAAAAAGAAGATAATAAACAAAGATCTGACATAAATAAATTAAAGGAGAAGGATAATATTATATCCGAGGATAACTCTACTTTTAAAATTTCTGGAGATTCACCCATGATTTCAGTTGGTATTTTATTTTCATCCAAAATTCGTTTTAGTTTAAATGGCAAATACAAAGATGCTGTTACAGGAGAAATATATCAAGGAGATTATAGTATTACTAAAGATATTGCAAAAAAGGATGACAACAAAGGAAATGAGCTTGTATCCTATAGAATGGAACATGGATTAAAAAAGAGGGATATAGAACTTCCTATTGAACTTGTACCAACAATTCCTGAGAATTGCAATTTTGATCTGACAGAAGTTACAATAGGAGTAAATTTTCATTGGGAACGTAAAGAAAATCAGAGATTTATGGGCTCAATAAAAATAATTGATGAAGGAGAACATCTTACAGCAATTAATATTATATCTATGGAAGATTATTTATTCAGTGTGATATCCTCTGAGATGAATGCAGAATCTCCCATGGAACTACTTAAATCCCATGCTGTAATATCTAGAAGCTGGTTGATTTCTCAAAAAGAAAAAGCGGAATTTGTCAAAGATAAGAATTATAAATCTACTTTTGAAACAGAGCAAGAAACAATAAAATGGTATGACAGAGAAGAACATAAAAATTTTGATGTTTGTGCAGACGACCATTGTCAAAGATATCATGGTATAACCAAAGTTACAACACCTCAAGTTAAACAAGCTCTTGAAGAAACATTTGGGGAAGTATTAGTATATGACGGCAAGATATGTGACACACGTTTTTCAAAATGCTGTGGAGGTGTAACCGAATTATTTGAAAACACTTGGGAAGCTGATAATGCTCACGAATACCTTCAGAGTATATCAGATTCTAAGAAGCCATTGAAACCTATGGATTTAACTTCTGAAATAGGAGCTAGAAGATGGATTTTATCTCCTCCAAAAGTTTTCTGTAACACTAAAGACAAAAAGATATTAGCTTCCATTTTAACAAACTACGATAATGAAACTCAAGATTTCTTCAGATGGAAAGTTGAATTTACTACTCAAACATTATCTGAATTAGTTGTTCGCAAAACGGGTATAGACTTTGGTACAATTAAGGAAATAATACCAATTGAGAGAGGAAAATCTGGAAGAATTATTAGAATAAAAATAGTTGGAACTAAATCAACTCACATCATAGGAAAAGAATTATTTATCAGAAAAGCATTTTCTGAATCTCATCTTTATAGCTCAGCATTTATTGTAGAAAAACAAGCTGATGGATTTATTTTCTATGGTGCAGGTTGGGGACATGGAGTAGGACTATGTCAAATAGGCGCAGCTGTTATGGCCTCTGAAGGTTATAATTATAAGCAAATTTTGGAACATTACTTTATAGGAAGTAGTTTAGAAAAACTATATTAGTAGAAATTGTTTATAAAACGAGAATATTCAATAAAGAGTTTGCTAAATTAGAGAAATATTAAAAATACAGACTAATTACTCAATGAAAAAAAATCAAACAGGATGGAGCTGGGTTCCTTCACTATATTTTGCTGAAGGACTCCCATATATAATCATAATGACCACTTCTGTCATTATGTTCAATAGAATGGGATTATCTAATTCAAATAATGCTTTATACACAAGTTGGTTATATCTTCCTTGGGTTATAAAACCTTTATGGAGTCCCTTAGTTGATCTTATTAAGACAAAGAGATGGTGGATAATTGCCATGCAATTACTGATAGGAACTGGTTTTGCCTGTATAGCTTTATTTCTACCAGCAGCAAACTCCATTCGTTACGCCCTCATCTTTATGTGGTTAATAGCCTTTAGTTCAGCCACCCACGACATAGCTGCAGACGGATTTTACATGCTTGCTCTAAAGGAAAACAAGCAAGCCTATTTCATAGGTATAAGAAATACATTTTATAGAATAGCAATGATAACAGGACAAGGTCTATTGGTTGTTATTGCTGGATACTTTGAAAAAATATTTGGAAAAACTATGCCCAAAGAAGATGCTATACCTCAATCTTGGGCCATTGTTTTTTACATACTAGCAGCTATTTTTGGAATCATGTTTATTTATCACAACTTTATTCTGCCAAAGTGTGAAACAAACACATCTAAGGAAGATAGGGCTGAAAAATTCACAGATAAGTCTTCAATAACTGATACTAAAAGTATTATCAGCACAAATAAGAGTAATTCCATTAAAGAATTAGTAACAAGCTTCTTTACCAAACCCTATGTACTTATTTCTTTATTATTTATATTATTTTATAGATTCTCTGAATCTCAATTAGCAAAAATTGCATCTCCTTTCCTTTTAGATCCAATAAATAAAGGAGGTTTAGGCTTGGAAACCTCTACAGTAGGAATCATATATGGAACAATAGGAGTAATAGCATTAGTAATAGGTGGGATATTAGGAGGAGTAGCAATTTCCAAAAAAGGTCTAAAGTACTGGATATGGCCTATGGCTCTAACTATGAATATCCCAAATTTTGTTTATATATGGCTTTCTCAAGTTCAACCCCATTCCATGTGGACTATTTCGACTTGTGTCGCCATAGAACAATTTGGATATGGATTTGGCTTTTCAGCACTTGCATATTTTATGATGCTATTTAGTCGAGGTAAATATCAAACCTCTCATTATGCTCTATGTACAGGTTTTATGGCTTTAGGAATGATGATCCCTGGAATGCTATCAGGATATATTCAAGAAAATGTTGGATATCAATATTTTTTCTTTTGGATAGCCATATGTACTATTCCTAGTTTTGTAGTTACATATAAAGCAGCACATATTAAAAATTTAAAATAAATATTCCTTATCTAAATTAATTCACTACCATATTTATGTCATTTTGACATAATAAATATCTTTATTATGTCTTTTTGTCATAAATATTGCTTTGGTCTTTATTTTGCATATACTTATCGTGATGCTACTTTATTAGCATATGAGTTTAAAAATATTCAAAATTAACATTTAAAATAGGAGGTTATTATGACACTTAGAAGAAGAAACATTGATTGGTTACCATCTTTATTTAATGATTTTTTTGATAGTAACATATTAGAAAACACTGGTAGTGTTAGCCCAGCGATTAATGTTAAAGAAACAAAGAACAGTTATGAAGTAGAGCTAGCTGCCCCAGGTATGACCAAAGAAGATTTTGACATCCATATTGACGGGGATGAAAACATGGTTATTACATTGGAACACAAAGAAGAAAAGGAAGAAAAAGATAATGGATGTAAAGCAGAAGATATAGATGCTCACTACCTTCGTCGAGAGTTTAATTATTCAAAATTCCAACAAACATTTTTACTACCTGAAAATTCAGACAAAGAAAAAATCTCAGCTAAAATAGAAAATGGAATATTGTCAATAAATATTCCTAAGAAAGATATAAAGTTAAAAGAATCTGTAATACATCAAATAGAAATTCAGTAAAAAATTGGTTAATATTGGATTTTATTAAAAATCCCCTAAGATAATCTTAGGGGATTTTTTATTCTACCTTATTTCAGATCCTACCTTAATATCTTTATCAGGAGAAACAAAAGAGAGAGCTCCATCAGCGTTCTCAGCCATTAAAATCATTCCTTGAGATTGAATTCCTTTTAACATCTTAGGCTCCAAATTCACAAGAATTGAGACTTGACGTCCTATAATATCCTTAGGAGAATAATATTCTGAAATTCCAGAAACAACCACTCTTTTATCAATACCTGTAT